>Ga0075647_105_pt1 | contig 75018 bp, 82 predicted proteins | sample RifGroA1_FD_68241 | JGI IMG/M metagenome (GOLD analysis project Ga0075647, IMG submission 68241) | Microgenomates (Amesbacteria) bacterium GW2011_GWA1_44_24
CGCATGCCTGCAATGGTCGCAGTGCGATCTCCCCTTAAACCACGACTCGCCTCTGGGCAATCTGTCTATCAGCGCATTCCCCGCACTCCCCATCACCAAACCCAGCATCATCCAAACAGTTGAAACAGCGTACATCCTCAAGGCGTAAAGCTACAGGCACTGGCTGAAGTTGGTACAGCAGCTCCGCAAAATCCGCAAGCATCGCCTGATCCTCCAGAAGAAGTTTTGGTCCACATCCAATATGCCGCCACGGCTGGACATTTAGACGTTGATGTTCCCGTATATTTTTTAGACAGCAGATTCCCGTAAACCACCGCATCTGTTGCAGATGTGACACCGCCGTATGTGTAACCCGTACCGGCAACTGGCATCGCAGACAACTCCGTCGCCAAACCGGTTCCCAAAGCTGCCCAGTTGGCCGCCACCGGGAATGCTCCGTTACTGGCTGCATATGTGTTCAGGGCTGTCGCCACCGAACTGATATCCGACTGGACTCCGGCATCTCTAGCTTGTCTCATTTTATCCAAAGGGTCGATTGCGGCAATCACTCCCGCCGCCACCACCGCCAGCACTCCGATAGTTACCAATAACTCGATTAGTGTAAATCCTCTCCCTAAAACCCTCATCAGCTCAATAATTCCATCTTCAGACTCCCGTGTCAATAGACAAACCAAAACACCCCCGTACGGGGGTGTTTTCCTAACTACTCATCTCTACTTATCCCTATGGAGTAAAGGTGCAGGCACTGGCCGAGGTTGGAGCGGCAGCTGCGCAATATCCGCAAGCATCGCCTGATCCTCCGGAAGAAGTTTTGGTCCACATCCACCACGCTGCCACAGCCGGGCATTTAGAGGTAGAAGTCCCGGTGTATTTCTTAGACAGCAGATTGCCGTAAACCACCGCATCTGTTGCAGATGTGACACCGCCGTATGTGTAACCCGCACCCGTATTCGCAACCGGCATGGCTGACAGCTCGGTCGTCATAGCAGTTCCCAAAGCTGCCCAGTTGGCCGCCACTGGGAACGTTCCGTTACTGGCTGCATAAGTGTTCAGGGCTGTCGCTACAGAGCTGATATCCGACTGGACTTTGGCGTCCCTCCCTTGCTTCATTTTGTCCAGCGGGTCGATCGCGGCAATTACTCCCGCCGCCACCACCGCCAAAACACCTATGGTTACTAACAACTCTATATATTTAGCTACTCTTTCACCCCCTTCCTAGATTTTATTGGTTAAAGTATAAATCGGCATAATAACGGCATACATCAGAAACCCGACTCCCACTGCCAGTATCATCAGTATTATTGGTTCAATAGCCGTTGTCAAGCCTTTGATCTTTTGCTCCGATTCCGTCTCGTAATATCCTGCCAATTTGGAAAGTACTTCATCCAGTTTACCCGTTTCTTCTCCCACGGCAATCATTTGACCCACTATCGGCGGAAACATCTCACTTTCCGAAAAAGAAATGGATATGGGAAATCCTTTTTCCACCTGTTTGGCTATCCGTCTCATATCTTTCTCCACCGGAGCGTTCCCCACTGTTTCCGAAACAATAATTATCGCCTCCACCACTGATACCCCTGATCCGACCAAAAGTGACAAAGTTCGGGCCATCTCGGTGAGCATCATGTTCCGTGCCAGCGGCCCCGTTATTGGAAGCTTAAAAAACAGAGTATCCCATTTATACCTCCCCCCGGGTGTATTTATAAATGCTCTCAACCCGAAAAAAATTGCTGCTGTTCCGATAACCACCAGCCACCAGTATGTAGCCATAAAGCCGGAAATTCCCATCACCACTTTCGTTGACCAGGGCAATTCCGCTCCGAAATCCGCATACAGCATTTTCATTTTCGGTACCACCACAATCATCATCACCGCCATCACCAGCACCATCCCGATGAGAATTATTATCGGATATATCATCGCTCCTTTGACTTTCATCCGGAAGTCCCGGCTTTTTTCCAGACCCTCCGCTAATCGGTTGAGCACCGTTTCCATCACCCCGGCGGACTCTCCGGCTTTTACCAGAGCCACATAAATTTTTGAAAACATATTCGGGTGCTTCCCCATGGCAGTCGACAATGCCACCCCGGACTGCACGTCATTCAAAATTTGTGACGTCACAGCCGCCAGTCCTGCTGATGACTGGACTTTAAGCAGGTTCAGGGCATCAGTCAGTGGTAGTCCTGCAGTCAGCATCGTGGCCAGTTGCCGGGTAAAATTCGCCATTTCCGATACTCCTGAACCCCTGAAAGCCCCGGTAAATATTTCCGTATTAAACACCTGTTTTGTTTCACTTATGGTTATCGGCACCAGTTTCCGTTCCATCAGTGTTCTGGACACTGCCCCTGCCGAACTTCCCTCCGCTATGCCTTTAACCAACTGTCCTGAAAAATCTCTCGCTTTATACCTGTACTTCATCCCACGCCTCCCTTGACATACCGCAGTACATCCGCAGGTCGGATCGAGTATGCCTGGGCCAGTTCCAAACTCAAAACCCCGTCTTTCACCAGCTTCGCCAGAGTCCCCTCCATGGGTACCATACCGTATTCCGCCGACGTCATAATAATGTTGTCCAGCATATGAGTCCGGCCTTCACGGATGGCAGTCCTCACAGCCGACGTTCCTACCATAATCTCATATCCCAGCACCCGACCTCCGCCGATTCTGGGTATCAGTCTCTGCGAAAATACCGCCTCCAGGTTGGCAGACAGCTGCGCCCGCACCTGGGGTTGTTGGTTCTCGGGAAACACATCCACTATCCGGTCCAGCGTCTGTGAGGCAGAGTTGGTATGCAGAGTGGCAAACACCAGATGCCCGGTCTCCGCAATGGTCAATGCTGCAGCAATCGTCTCAAAATCCCGCATTTCTCCGATCAGCACTACATCCGGATCTTCACGCAACACCGACCTTAAGGCTATTTCCCATGAATGGGTATCGTTATGCACCTCCCTTTGGGAAACCACAGATCTGGCTGCAGAATAGACGTATTCAATCGGGTCCTCAATGGATACAATGTGCACCGGCCGCGTCTGGTTGATCTCCTCCAGAATTGCCGCCAGCGTTGTCGACTTACCGTGTCCTGTCGGCCCCGTCACCAATACAAAACCTTGTTTCAGGGACGTAAAGTCATGACAAATCTTCGGCAGCCCCAAACTGTCGATACTGGGTATCTTGGCCGAAATCCACCGGAAAGATGCCGCCTGAGTACCTCTCTGGAAATATGCATTCACCCTGAATCTGGCCTGGTCGCCAAAAGAAAACGAAAAATCTATTTCCTTGTTGACCAGAAGAATTTGTTTTTGCTCCACAGAAACTACACCTCCCACCAGTTGTTCCACCCGGGCAGCCGACAATTTCTCCTCTCCCGCCACCGCGATCAATGCCCCGTCTTTGCGCACCAAGGGAGGGGAGTCCACTACCAGATGCAGATCGGATGCACCGTGTTGAATCGTATACTGCAACAGCTGTTGTATCGTCATCCTCTTAATCTATAATACATAAATTTTATTCCTGTGCCACCCTCAGCACTTCATCTATAGAGGTAATCCCTTCGACTGCTTTCAGATAACCGTCCTGTTTCATGGTAATCATCCCTTCCTCGACTGCAACTTTTTCAATCTCCGTGGCTGAAGAATGCTCGAGTATCAGCCGTCCGATTTTTTCACTTACCGGAAGTACTTCAAACATCCCTATTCTTCCCCGGTATCCGGTGTTGCCGCACTGTTCGCATCCTTCCCCTTTGTACAATTTAAAGTCGGTATGCCCGGATGTTTGCGGGTCGTTCGCCCACAACTTTCCAAGTACTATTCTGATATCATCCAAAATCGCCTGGTTAGGCTGGTAATCTTTTTTGCATGCCAGGCAAATCCGCCGAGTGACCCGCTGTCCGACAATCGCGGTGATCGTAGATGCCAAAAGATACGACTCCGCCTGCATGTCTAAAAGCCGCGGCAGTGCCCCGGACGCGTTATTGGTATGCAGAGTGGAAAACACCAGATGTCCGGTCAGAGCCGCCTGGATTGCCAGCTCGGTTGTCTCTACATCCCGCACTTCTCCCACCATCATAATATTCGGGTCCTGGCGTAACAGCGACCTCATTCCTGACGCGAATGTCAGACCTGCCTGGGGATTGATTTGTACCTGGTTCACCCCCGGAATCTGATATTCCACCGGATCTTCCAGAGTAATCACATTCACCTTTACCGTATTGATTCGGGAAAGCACGGAATACAGAGTAGTGGTTTTCCCGGATCCCGTCGGCCCTGTTACCAGAATAATTCCGTGAGGTTTGAGCACCGCCTCTTCAAAATTCTTGAGCGCCCTGCCTCTCAAACCCAACTCCGGCAGGGTCGGTACGGCTCCGGTTTTTTTCAAAAGCCGCATCACTATTTTCTCCCCAAACACCGTCGGCATCGAGGACACCCGCAGATCCACCTCTTCCTGGTCTGTCTCAAAATTAAACCTGCCGTCCTGGGGCACCCGCTTTTCATCTATTTTCATTCCCGACAAAATTTTCACCCGGGATACCAGGGCATCATGAATTTTCTTTGGTAATACCAGTTTCTCGTGCAGAATACCGTCAATCCGGTATCGGACCCGGGTTCTTTCCTGCAAGGGTTCAATATGTACGTCCGATGCCCGGGATTTGATAGCAAATTCCAGTACCGTAGTCACAATCTTGGCAATAGGGGCTTCTTTGATAATTTCGTTCACTTTCCGGATATTTACTGTCCGTACTTCTCCCGGACCGGTTCCTCCGGCTTCTTTCAGCGCCGCTGTCACCTCCGTCGACAGGCTCTGTTGATAATTATTCTCAATCGCTGTCTTAACTTCGCTGGCTACCGCCGCAAAAGCCTTGACTTTGACACCTGTCTTTTTGCTCAGGAATTCTATCGCTGCCAGATCAACCGGATTGGCCATCGCCAGATATAATTCCCCCGTCGCCGGCTTGTAATCAAAAGGTATGACCAGCAGTCTGTCTGCCAGTGTCCGGTCTATATACCCCATGGCAATGGGCGACATCGCCTTGTCAGTCAGAGTTACAAACGGTATTCCCCACACCTTGGCCCTGGCTTCAGCTACATCAACATCCTTCACCAGTCCCTGTTCCATTGCCCAGTTTTCCGGCACCACACCGCTGGTCACATAAGCCATCTGGGCCTTCTCCCGGTCACCCGGCTTAAGTTTTCCGGTCTTAACCAAATAATCCAGCACAGCCGTGGCTTTCGGCTCCTCACCGCCGCCGGCCGGCCTCTGGGCAGGAATCATAAAATCATTTTGCCAGTTCGGCTGATAAAATACAATCAACCATGCACGCCTTCCTGCTAACTTCCTCCGGAATTCTTCCCGCCTTTGCGCCGGGAGATCCCGATACTCTACAGATATTCCCCGGTACTTCCGTAAGTATTGAAGACATCCGCTCCGTCCGACATTTCCTATCCCGCAAACCCATGGGTTCCGGTGGTAATACCGTCATTATCCACTCAGCCGAAAAAATGACCTTGCCTGCCCAGCATGCATTATTAAAAACTTTAGAGGAACCTCCTGCCGGCTCCTCTATCTATCTTGTCACCTCCCATCCCGACTCCCTTTTGCCCACCATCCTTTCTCGGGTTCAGATTATCAATGCTTCTGAAACTTCTGCACCCGATTTATCTCGTATCACTGCCACCCGCAAAATCCTGGATCAGATCCTCCCGGCCGGGGCAGGGGAGAGGTTGTTGATTATGGAAAAACTAGTCTTTACCCGCGATTCCGCCCATGAATTTTTAAACGATCTGGAACACCTCCTGCATAATCAAATAATTTCTAAAACCTATAACCTAAGGCCTAACACCTACAACCTAATTGTAGAAACCCGCAAATATCTCACTGCTAATGTCAACGTCAAGCTCGCCCTCTCCCACCTCTTTCTTGATCTTTAACAATCTTTAACAGCCTCACAAGAGGTCCTCTTATGAGGCTACCGATTCCTATAGTATTAAAGGGTTTATTCTCTCGAACTATTACCAATTATCCCGACAAAACTCTTAGGAATTAGCTTGAAGTTTGGATTAAAAATTGTTAAAATATAAATGTACGTTGGCCGCCGCAGGCGGCCGCTTAATGCTCATGCCCAAAAAGTCACCAACCACATCGGATTACACCGCTGCTTCCATTCAGGTTTTGGAAGGTCTGGAACCGGTCCGCAAACGCCCGGGAATGTACATCGGCTCCACCGACCAGAAAGGTCTGCATCATCTGATCTGGGAAATCGCCGACAACTCGGTAGACGAAGCCCTGGCCGGTTTTGCCAAACACATTTGGGTTACTCTCCATAAAAACGGCCATGTTTCCATTCAGGACGACGGCCGGGGAATTCCGGTGGATATCCATCCTAAAGCCAAAGTTTCCGCACTGGAACTGACCATGACCAAGCTCCACGCCGGAGGCAAATTTTCCGAGTCAGCATATAAAGTTTCCGGGGGGTTGCACGGGGTCGGAGCATCCGTCACCAACGCCCTCTCGGACTACATGCGCGTCGAAGTCCGCCGGGACAACAAAGTCTATTTTCAGGAATACGAAAAAGGTATCCCCAAAAAACCGGTCGAAATTACCAAATCACCCAAGTCTCTTCTTATGACTTCCGCCGGCACATTTACCACCTTCCATCCGGATCCGTCCATGTTTACCACTATAGAATTCGATCCTAAAACCATCGAAGGCTCCATCAGAAACCGGGCATATCTCATCGCCGGATTACATTTTTACTTTACAAACGAACTCACGGGTATCACCAAACAATTCTATTTCGAGTCCGGTATCAAATCCCTGGTCGTACACATGAATCGGGATAAAAAAACTCTTCACCCTCCCATTCATCTTAAAAAAACCATCGATCACACCGAAGTCGAAACCGCCATCCAGTACAATGACGGATTTGCCGAAAATGTGGAATCGTTTGTCAATGTCATCGACACTGTAGACGGCGGCACTCATGTCACCGGTTTCCGTATGGCTTTGACCCGCGCCATCAATGACTATGCCAAAAAGTTGGGGGCACTGAAAGACGGCGAGAATGGCCTCACGGGAGAAGATATGCGGGAAGGTCTCACCGCCATAGTCTACGTCAAAATGCCTACCCAGACCATCCAGTTTGAATCGCAGACCAAGGCCAAACTTAACAATCCCGAAGTCCAGGGTTTCGTAAATACCGTAGTCAAAGAAGGCCTGGATACTTATTTTGAGGAAAATCCCTCCGATGCCAAACGCATCATGGAAAAAGTCATGCTGGCCGCCCGCGCCCGTCTGGCCGCCCGCGCCGCCAAGGACGCTGTTTTGAGAAAAGGTGCCCTGGACGGCATGACTCTGCCCGGTAAACTGGCCGACTGCCAGTCCAGAAATCCCGAGGAATCGGAATTATTTGTCGTCGAAGGAGATTCTGCGGGTGGTAGTGCCAAAAACGGCCGGGATCGCCGTTTTCAGGCTATATTGCCGCTTTTTGGCAAAGTCCTGAATACCGAGCGGGCTCGCATTGATCAGATCGTGCAATCGGACAAGTTCAAAAATCTGATAGTCGCCGTCGGTGCCGGCATCGGTGAGCAGTTGAACTACGATAAATTGCGGTATCACCGTATTATTATAATGGCCGATGCCGATGTGGACGGATCACATATCAAATGTCTGTATATCACGTTTTTCTATCGTCACCTGCGTCCGATAGTAGAAAACGGCCATTTGTATATCGCCATGCCTCCGCTCTACAAAGTGGAAATCGCCAAACATTCTTATTATGTCTTTTCGGACGAGGAAAGGGACAAAATTCTAGCAGACCATCAGGGCCAGAAATTTTCCATACAGCGCTACAAAGGGTTGGGAGAGATGAATGCCGAGGAATTATGGTCAACCACCATGAACCCCGCCAAGCGCCTCTTGAAACAAATTACCATCGAGGATGCCGCCCTTGCCGACCATGTGTTCAATATGCTCATGGGCGACGAAGTTCCTCCCCGCAAAAAATTCATCACCACTCACGCGAAAACGGCAACTCTGGATATCTAACTTGACACCGACTACAGGCCATCTATATAATCCGCCCTATGTCCGGTATTACTGAGATCGAGGATGGTTTGATTTCCATTGTCAAAGCGGGTGCCTTTGTCGCCCGATTCGCTGCCGGAGCAATTATTAAACCCGGTTCGTTTCCGGAACTTGGTTGGAACTTTCGCAGACGGGAAATCCCCGACACAAAGATAAACGCCAAATTGGCACTTGAAGGAGTTTATGCAAATTTTGTAAGAACTATGCTTCTTGTTAACACCGTTACGATAGAAAAGTTTAGCAATCCGGATGTGAGTCCCGATCCGATCAGTCTGGTGGCTGTAGGCTTGTTAGCCTACTACGGTTTGGATGCGGCTACTACTGCAGTTCGTCTCATTGGCAGGAAAACTCACAAAAACGCCTGATATTGCATCCCCTTTCTCCATAATTTATAATCCGCTTACTGCACCTGAAACGTGCGGTTTTTCGTAACGTAACAGATATGGATATCCAGCTGATTGCTCTTTTTGCCGCTCCGGCGACAGCCCTAATAGCCCTGGTCTACGGGCTTTACCTGACCAAAAACATTCTTAAACAGGGTGAAGGGGAGGGGAGACTCTTACAGATCGCCACTGCCGTCCGCGAAGGCGCCATGGCCTACCTTCGCCGCCAGTTTTCCGTTGTTTTCCCCATTATGGGCATCCTGGCAGTAATTATCGCCCTGGTACCTTCACTGGGATTGGGAATAGCCGTCACCTTTCTGGTGGGGGCGATTTTTTCGGCTGTGATTGGTTATTTCGGCATGTGGATCGCCGTTCGGGCCAATATCCGGACCGCAAAAAATGCCGTGGTCGGTCTCAATCCCGCCTTGAAAGTCGCTTTCAGCGCCGGGACCGTCAACGGAATGCTCCTGGTCGGCCTGGGTTTGTTGGGTGTCTCCCTCATTTATATGTGGGCTTACTTCACCTACATTTCCCAGGGGGCTGCGTCTGTAGCCAAACATGCCACCGATGTCCTGGTGGGTTACGGATTCGGAGCTGCACTATTGGCATTGTTCATGAGGGTTGGTGGCGGCATTTTTACCAAGGCCGCGGATGTCGGTGCCGATCTGGTCGGCAAAGTCGAAGCCGGTATCCCAGAGGACGACCCCCGCAATCCTGCCACAATAGCCGACAATGTCGGGGACAATGTGGGTGACTGCGCCGGCATGTCCGCCGATGTCTTCGAGTCGTATGCCCTTACCATTGTCGCTGCCATGATTTTGGGCGGTACCATGTTTGGCCTCAAGGGAGTGGTCTTTCCGCTTTTAGCCCGTTCCGGAGCAATATTAACCTCCATACTGGGAACTTTCTTCGTCAAGGCCAGGGATGAAAAGGAAGATGCCATTAAACCTCTGATCCGGGGTTTTGTCGTCTCTGCGGTAGCTGCCATCATAATTTTTATGGGTTTGGCGGTTTTTCTCCTGGGTGAACCCCGGGCAGGTTACGCTGCTGTCTCCGGTATTGTTTCCATGCTTGCTCTGCTGTACGTCACCAAGTACTACACCGGTCCAGGCGAAAAACCGGTGGTGGCCATCGCCAATGCCTCCAAAACCGGTGCCGGAACCAATATCATCGCCGGTATATCAATTGGTATGGAATCCACTTTCGTCTCCACCTTAATCATTGTTGCCACGATTCTCGCCGGTTACTACTTCCTGGGCTTTTACGGCATTTCACTGGCTGGTATGGGCATGTTGGCTACCACTGGCATCATTATGGCTTTAGATACTTTCGGTCCCATCGCCGATAACGCCCAGGGGATGGTGGAAATGGCCGGACTCAAAGGCAAGGCTCCTGCAGTTACCGCCGGATTGGATGCCGTCGGTAATACCACCAAAGCCCTGACCAAAGGTTTTGCCGTGGGTAGTGCCGCTGTCGCCGCTTCCTCACTATTTGCCACATACTTCGAAGCCACCGGATTGACCGCCATCGATATCTCCCTCCCCAAAGTTTTTATCGGCCTGCTGGTTGGTTGTTCTCTGCCGTTCTTATTTTCTTCCCGTCTCATCGGCTCGGTCGGTCGGGCGGCATTCCAGGTGGTTGAAGAAGTCCGCCGTCAATTCCGCACTATCAAAGGCATCATGGAAGGCAAAGCCTTGCCCGATTATTCCAAAGCTGTAGACATAGTGACTTCAGCCGCCCAAAAAGAGCTGATCATACCCGCTGCCATCGTGGTCACCATGCCTTTATTGGTCGGGTTTTTGGGAGCTCAGACCCTAGGTGGATTTTTGGGGGGAGTTGTCGCCTCCGGTCTCATGCTGGCTCTGTTTATGTGCAATACCGGCGGTGCCTGGGACAATGCCAAGAAATATATAGAGGACGGTAATCTTGGCGGCAAAGGCAGTGATGCCCATAAAGCCTCGGTGGTAGGGGATACAGTAGGGGACCCTCTCAAAGATACCGCTGGACCGGCATTAAACCCTATGATGAAAATCGTCCAGATCGTCGCTCTCCTCATCGCCCCGTTAGTCATTAAATTTTTCGGTAAATAATAAGCGATTAAATAATCTTGCTATGACGGAACAAATCCCGGAAAAATTGCCTCAATTTTTCATTATCGAAGGCTGCCCGGCAAAATTAGTGTATTCTTCACAATCTTTTCCGAACGTGGGAGACCTGATTTTAACGGTATGTGAACTGGCAGACAGGCGTCCCCATTTAACTATTACTGCCGTCAGAAAAAAAGCTCTGTCGTCTTGTACCTGTAGATTGGCTGAATCAGGATTGTGTCCCTTATTGCAGCAAACACAACAAACAGCTGTAGAAAAATAACCCCCCCGTTAACCGCTTTTTTCCCTTGCTTTAGAATGCCGAAAACGGTAAGATAATTGGGTCAAAATTATGCCTTCCGATCCCGAACAACAAACCTCCCCGATTGGCACAGTCATTTCCGCGGAAATTACCACGGAAATGCAGAAAAACTTTCTGGACTATGCCATGTCGGTAATTGTCGCCCGGGCTTTACCGGATGTCCGGGACGGCCTAAAACCAGTCCACCGCCGTATTCTGTTTGCCTGTCATGATATGGGACTGCGTCCCGGTGGTAAGCACAGCAAGAGTGCCAAAATCGTCGGTGAAGTATTGGGTAAATACCACCCCCATGGCGATGTTCCTGTATACGACGCCCTGGTCCGATTAGCCCAGGATTTTTCCATGCGCTACCCGCTGGTGGACGGCCAGGGAAACTTCGGCTCCATCGACGGGGATTCTCCCGCCGCCATGCGCTATACGGAAGCCAAACTGGCCCGGATTGCCGAGGAAATGCTGGTGGACATCGAAAAAGAAACCGTGGATACCGTGGAAAATTTTGACGGTACCCTCAAAGAGCCGGTTTTTCTGCCCGCAAAGCTCCCCAATCTCCTGCTGATGGGATCCGAGGGTATTGCCGTTGGTATGGCTACCAAAATTCCGCCTCATAATCTTTCCGAGGTCGTGGACGCGGTCTCGTACCTGGTAGATCACCCCGAGGCCACCGTCGAAGAACTGATGCAGTTTATAAAAGGGCCTGATTTCCCCACCTATGGGGCAATTTATGATACCAAAGCCATCGCCGAAGTCTATTCCACCGGCCGGGGCAGAATCGTCGTCCGGGGCAAAGCCGAAATTGAGGAAGGCAAATCCGGAAAAACTCAGATCATTATTTCCGAACTGCCGTATCAGGTAAACAAAGCCGAGCTGGTGGCCCGTATTGCCGATCTGGTCCATCAGAAAAAAGTGGATGGGATTTCCGATCTGCGGGATGAATCAGATCGGGACGGTATCCGGGTAGCCATAGATCTCAAACGGGACGCCAAACCCAAGAGTATCCTCAATAACATTTACAAACACACCGCTCTTCAGACCACTTTCCCCGCCAATTTTGTCGCCCTGGTAGACGGTACCCCCCAGACCCTGGGTTTGGTCCAAATTCTCAGCGAGTATATCAAACACCGCCGTCTGGTCATCACCCGCCGGTCTGAATATGATCTGCGCCAGGCAAAAGCCCGAGCTCACATTCTGGAAGGTTTAAAGATTGCCCTGGACCACCTGGACGCGGTCATAAAAACCATCCGGGAATCTCCCGATGCCGATGCAGCCAAATCCAGCCTCATGTCCCGGTTCGGTTTGTCCGAACTTCAGGCCACTGCCATCCTGGATATGCAGCTGCGGCGTTTGGCTGCCCTGGAACGCAAAAAAATCGAGGACGAATACAAAGCCGTTTTGGAATTGATTGACCGTCTGGAGGATCTTCTGGCTCATCCGGAAAAAATTCTGGCAGTGATCAAAGACGAATCCGCAGCCCTCAAAGAAAAATTCGGTGACGAACGTCGTACCCGGGTTTACAAGCTGGGAATCGGCGAATTCTCCGAGGAAGACCTTATTCCGTCGGAAGACACCGTAGTTACCGTTACCGCCACCGGCTACATCAAACGCCAGAATCCCACCGCTTTCCGCACCCAGCACCGCGGGGGTAAGGGAGTTACTGGCCAGACCGTCAAAGATGAAGACGAAATTTCCCACATCATTACAGCCAACACCCACGACGACATCCTCTTTTTTACCAATCTGGGTCGGGTATTCAAAATAAAGGCTTATGATTTGCCTGAAGGCAGCCGCCAGGCCAAAGGTCAGGCGGTGGTTAATCTCATCAACATCGGAGGCGAGGAAAAACTCCAGACAATTTTAGCCATGGGTAAAAACGGTGCATCTAAATTCCTGCTCATGGCCACGAATAAAGGCACCATCAAGAAAAGCAAATTGTCCGACTTTGACCATATCCGGATATCCGGCATTATCGCCATCAAACTGGAGTCCGGTGATAATCTCAAATGGGTCAAGACTACCACCGGCTCCGATCAGATTTTACTGGTTTCCAGAAACGGCAAATCCATCCGTTTCCGGGAAGAAGACGTCCGGCCTACCGCCCGGGATACCATGGGAGTCCGGGGAATAGAACTTAAAACCTCGGATTACGTTGTCGGTATGGAAATATTCCCCGGTAATAAACAGGCTCCCGCAGACCGCCGCCGGAAAACATTCGAAGACGTCCTGATAATAACTGAAAGGGGCTTGGGCAAGCGTACTTCCGTTCGCCTCTGGCCATTGCAGAAGCGCGGTGGTCAGGGCGTAAAAGCCGCCAGCCTGACAGACAAAACCGGGCTTTTGATTGCCTGTATCGGAGTTGACGAAAATGTGGACCAGATAGTGTTAACCAGTCGTTCAGCCCAGATTATCAAACTGCCTCTTAAGAACATCCCCAATCTGGGTCGCGATACCCAAGGGGTAATTCTCATGCGTTTTTCCCAGAAAGGTGATTTCGTCGCCGCCGTCACCTGCCTGGAAAAAGACACCGACGAAAAACCCGCTGAAAAATCAAAATAGATTCAACTTTCATTCAGAGTAGACCTATAGTATAATATAGCTATGGGTCTTGAAGGTTCACGCCGCCGCGTATGGGAAAATATCCAGAATGCCCGATATCCTGATATAAACTCAGCTTATTCTGTTAGTCTCTTTCACTGGCAACAGGGGAACTTGCCTTCACACGTATTTCTCCCCTTGGCTTATTACAAATTACTGGGCACACCGCATAGATTTGCCGGCAGTACCCTGGACCGTATCCCCCCGGCAGATATTCTGGCTGAAGTGAAAAGTTCAGAATCACTTAAAACAGCCTACGATCTCGGGTTGAACGGACAAAATCCACGGCTAATAACCACTTATGATATACAGAAATTCACTTTTATAGATGAAATGCAGAATATATCTGCACGCAATGACCTCTGGGGCACGGGTATCATTTCTCCCCTAAAGTCCAACCTCTTGTCCGATATTGATCCCCAGCTGACAAGTTCACTAGTTGGACATAGTTACCTTTCCGGGTTAAATCCGAAGGATTATAAAAATAAATGCGAAGCAGATCCGTATATCAATTATCAGAACATATTAAAAAGATACTGCCCGGATCAGAACTCGCGTCAGGTTATTATGCTCTGGTTGAAAACTCAAAGTGTACTGAGTCATATCCGGCACCTTCAGGTAGAATCCCTTGTTAAATTAAACGAAAGGAAACATAACGAAGAAAGAGAATTCACTATGAACTCTTTTCTCCAACGATTAGTGCCTCTGGAGTTTCTTAATGGCTGGTTGGATCGATTGTACAAAAGAGAAGGTGAGCTAAAGAATTCACTCCGTCCGCCTTTTAACACTCATGAATCGCAGGAACTTATTCTTGCCGCCTTCTTTCTTAAAAACTGCAAAAAGCGTTATATGATTTTTGGTGAAGTAATCAGCGCCCTGCAGACAAATAACCCGGAAAAAGCCAAAAATATTCTGCGGCAGCTTCACCGGGAAACAATTGACCTGGAAGGACGCAGTCCTCTTAAAATGTGGTATCAGGAAATGCTTGAAGTCCAGCCGGCTCCTGTCGAAAGTACAGATCCTTTCAATGTGAACGGGAAGTCTCCGTCCGAGGAGGCTGCAATTATTTGCGGACTCAGCAGATTCTTTACCGATCAGATAGCTGCCCGAATCGGCGTGGATCCCCGTCACGGAACAATCAGACTCAACGTCACTACTCTTTTGGCTGACCCCTCAATTCCCGCTTCTCAATTGGAATTTATTTGGCAACAGGGTATCCTTAACCATACCGCGGACACGGTTCCCGCGAACATCATGGCATATCCTCAATCGTCCCCGGAAACATCACCCATATTACTGGACAAGGGGCAAACATACCGGGTTTTAGCCTCCGCTCTTTTGGGCTTGTACAACGAACCCGGCTGCTGGATACTTTCCCGTGCAATTAAATACTAACCCGAAAACAGAAGTATAATTATAACTATATGGATTATCGGGATTTGAGTTTTGTCCAGTACAAAATCCTCTCCGGCTTCATCAGGTCACCCGGCCTGTCTTATTCCCATGCCCAACCCGAAAATATAGACAGGGACCTTTACAAATATCATCTCAAATTCCTGGTAGAAAAGGGAATACTTTCCAAATCCGGTTCAGTATACCGGCTGACGGATGCAGGTAAAAAATTGGTCCAGTATCTGGACGTGCACGGTGATACACATCCCACTTTCAAGATTTCGGTTCTTTGCTACGTTCTTCGCAATCATTCAGAGTTGTTAATGCAAAAGCGCTTGCGGCAGCCATTTTTTGGTGACATAGATGTCATTTCCGGTAAAATTCAGCCCGGGGAAACTCCCGAAAATGCGGCCGTCCGCAAATTAGCGGAGGAGTCCGGACTTTCCGCCTCATTTTCCTTTCTGGGGGTCATCCGTAAGGTCCGCCGCTGGCCCAAGACAGAAATCTTTGAAGACACACTCTATCATATTTGTCTTGCCGAAAACCCGGCCGGAAATTTGGTAACCGTTAATGATTTCGGTGAAAATATGTGGGTATCACTAAACCGGGTCCCGGATCTGATTTCGGGCAATATGACTTATACTCCCAACTCCCTCCGGTTGCTGGAATTAATATCTGCCCCTCCCAAAGAAACATTCTATATTCACGAAGACATCACCCTCAGCCGGATATAATTTTATAAGGGAGGGCACCCTCCCTTACATATTTCCCTAAAAACCTATAATATTTGACAATGGATATCATCGGGGAACTGATTGCATCTCTCAGGCAGGAAAAAACTCTTCTGGAGCGGAATGTCTCCCGGGCAAAATTTACCCGTGATCACGCCCCTTCGGCCATGGAATCCCATTCGGATACCACCCGTTCCGAATTTGAAAAACTGGTTTTCGCCCTGGAATCCCAAATCCGGGAAATTGACAACCGTCTCAAACTGCTTGCTTCCGTCCCGCAAATCTCCGATACGGGTAAGATCCGTATTTGGAGTCAGGTTACCCTGAAAAATCCCTCTTCCGTTCTTAAACTCATTCTCACCCCCACCGATCTGGGAGGCAGAAAAATCCGGGACACTCTACTGGTTTCCGAAAACTCTCAGCTCGGGGCTACGCTCCTGGGAAAATCCCCGGGAGATAAATTAACATTTAATAATCAGGTATATGTTATCTCCTGACATTGATCCAATTCTCAGAGGACATGTTATCGACTCCCGTACTGGTGAACGGTTTGTCCCTGCACTGCTACCGCCTGAGGTTGTTTTGTTTGTCAGCAAATTGCTGGGAAAAAAAGCAGTTTCCAAAAAAACCGCAGCTATAATTCTCATTAGTTTGGACCCTGATGGACAATATCGCCGGGATAACCCCGAATTAAACCTCGAGAATAATCGCCTCCCATCGGTATTCCTTCATTGGACATAAAAAGAATCCGATTGACATACCGAATACTACCGGTGTTAATATCACCTCATGCCCCGACTTACAATAAACGACCACATTAAAGTTCTCAGAGCAGAATTCAGAGAAACAAAATTGGAAGTCTTGTCAAATTCCTCGCATCTTAAGATTCTTGATACCAGACTAAAATCCCTCCAAGTAGATTTTGAGGATTTTCAAAAAAATCTCGAATCATCCCTTTTTAAATGGAGAAGTGAAATACACGACCTCATTGACAAAGGTTTTTCTGCCAAGGCCAAAAAACTGGATGGGGAAGTGGGAGTTCTTAATAACCGGACCACTGAGCTTAGACAAAGAGTCGAAAAATTAGAAACATCAAGTTATACTGCAGGTTGATATGAATTCCTGGTGGGTGAAATTGATTGCAGTCTTTATTCTGGCATTTCTATTTTTGAAATTCACCCCGTCTTTACCTATCACCTCGGTTGTCACCCAGAAACAGGACCTGTTCACTATTTCCGGTGAGGGCAAGGTAACGGTTGTTCCCGACACCGGTATCGTTACATTGGGTGTCAATCTTACCCGTCCAACCGTCAAAGCCGCCCAGTCCGAAGTCAACGGAATCATTGACAAGGTTATATCCGGCTTAAAACAGCTCAATATCGACTCCAAGGACATAAAAACGGAGAACTATTCGGTCTATCCGGAATATGACTATACCTCCGGCGCTCCCCGGGTTACCGGTTACCGGGTTTCCGCTGATTTGCGCATCACCGTCCGTGAACTGGACAAGTTAAACCAGGTTATCGACTCATCCACCTCCGCCGGAGCCAATACTGTTTCCGGAATTTCTCTGACGGTTGATGAAAAACGTTCTGATGAGCTGAAAAACCAGGCCCGTGAAGAAGCCGTCCGGCAGGCCAAAACCAAAGCGGAAAACCTCAGCCGGGCAGCCGGTATCAACCTGGGGAAAATCATTAATATCCGGGAAGACAACGGCACAGCTCCGGTACCTCTTTTACTGGCTGCCGACAAAGTCGGCCGTGGTGGGGGAGGGGAGTCTACTCAAATCCAGCCGGGCTCAACTGATATAGTTTCCAACATCACCTTGACATACGAGACTCGATGAATTTGTGAAACGGATATTATTCTTTCTTTGGACTTCCGTTATTCTTCTTATGTATTTTAACCATCTTCTCTGCCGCGCCGGTATATGTTTTCTTTAGCTCTTTTTATCGGTCTTTATTCATATGGGGTATTTTTCCTAGGAATAATAGGCTGGTTAACCCGCCCCGACATCTTCCTGTTCACCCTGATTTGGTTAATATTATTGATAATTTATATATTAAAAATTGATTTCAAACCTGCCCGTCCGGCAGGTGGGTTTCAAATTAACAATTTAAAATTAGATTCTCTTTCCCGGCTTTTTCTGCTGCTGATTTTTCTTCAGCTACTTATTAATCTTATAGGTGCTCTGGGGCCGGAATTGGGTTTCGATGCCCTCTGGTATCATCTGACACTGCCTAAATTATGGCTTTCCGAAGGCTTTTTAAAATTCTATCCCGGGCCGATAAACAAATACTCCGTCATGCCCATGCTCACCGAACTGCTTTATATTCCCGCAGTTGCTCTCGGTAGTGCCGTCTGGGCAAAACTCATCCATTATTCCTTCGGTATTCTCACCCTATTCGTCACTTACCGGCTTTCCCGCAAATTTCTCACCGTCCGCTACTCGTTATTGGCCGTATTGATTATGTCATCCAACCTGGTTTTCTCCTGGCAACAGGCTACCGCCTATATCGATCTGGCCAGAACTTTTTTTGAATCTCTGGCATTATTACTCTTCCTGGAAAATAAATTTTACAAAAGTGCCGTGTCCCTGGGTTTGGCCGCCTGTACGAAATTATTAGCTTTAGGCTCACTACCAATATATTGGATTCTGCTATGGTACCAAAAACGGTCTGTAAAATATGCGATTTACTATTTACTAATAACGGTTATCTTGATTTCCCCCTGGCTTCTTCGTTCATATCTGGCCACCGGTAATCCCGTTTATCCGTTCTTCTCGCCCATGCTTGACGAAACTTCAATCTCACTGAATCCACTCGACATCTGGCGTCTGTTTATCTCCTCATCCGACCCCGTCAACCCGATACACTTAATAGTACTGCCTTTGGTGTTCCCCCAATTTCTTAGGCTTAAACTTAAACTTAGGCTAGTATCTGTTTATTGTCTCCTGTCATTACTGGTCTGGTGGCTCACCCCCCGCACCGGCGGCGGCCGGTTTATCCTGCCGTATCTTCCCGCCTTTTCCGTTCTGACCGCTATCATAATTTTCGAACTCCGGGATAAATTTATAAGAAATTTCCTGATTTATTTATCCCTGATATTATCCATCATCTCCATTTCATATCGCTTTGCCGCCAATACAAAATACCTACCCGTAATTTTCGGCCTTCAATCCCGGCAGGATTTTCTGTCAAAAAATCTGAATTTTTCTTTCGGCGATTACACCGACACAGATAATTACCTGACTGCCATCCTTCATCCCTCCGACAAAATTGCCGTGCTGGGCATTAATAATCTGTTTTATATTCCCATAGCTCATATCACAGACGACGTTTCCGGCGCCGATTATCTGCTTATCCGCTATACCGATTCGGATTTCGCTCCTGATTCTTCCTGGATGTTATTACACGAAAATCCGCTCACCCACACCCGCCTTTATCGCCATCCCTGAAATTTCGCTATATATTCGGTGCTTCTTCCCATCTTTACCCTGCCGGGTTAAAATGGGTCACCTATGGGCAGAAACAAAGCTAAAACATACTCCCAACCCGATGAAACCACCTGCGGACCGGCCGCTCTCAAGACCGCCCTGGAAATTCTGGGAATACGCAAATCCCTGCCTGGACTGGTAAAGCTCTGCGGTACCAACAAAAATGGCACTTCGGTAAAGAAACTTATCCGCGCGGCAAACCAGCTGGACTTGGCAGTACTGACGGTTGAATGGGCCACCCTGCGCCATCTGCATGCCGCTCTCAGGCACAATTCCCAAAAACCTTTAGCCGTCATTGTTGACTACCTCTATGATCTAGACCGGGATTATTCCCCGGACGAAGAATCAGGCCATTATGCAACTGTTGCCTCTTTTTCCGGCCGTCAGGGAAAAATCGTCCTTTTCGATTCCTCCAGCGGCGGACGTAAATCATATCTCTGGAGCGAATTTCTCGACCGCTGGTACGACTATGATTACCGCCGTATCAAAAACCGCCGTTCAAAAAAATGGCACAATCGGCTGATGCTTATACTGGCCAGGGATGCCAGTCATCTTCCCCGGTTTACTACCTCCACCGCCAAACTCCACCTGCCTTAATTTCTCTCAATCAGCCGTTTTTCGGCCCTTTTAGCCCCGAACCACTTCTTACAGAACTCAACCGTTTTGTCTGCATCAAACCACTTACACGAAAAGATATTCAGGTATACGGACAGTTTATATTCGGAAAAATGTCCTGTCACCGAGCTGGTCTCGATCAACTGCACCAGGGAATAGCCTGACGTAACAGGATTTTCATGGCCGAAGTGGGGTATTAACGGCTCACCGTATCTTTTCATTTTTATTACATCACGGCACAGTTTGATCACAAACTGCCTGATACCTTCCCCGTCTGAAATTTTCTTCAGATCGCACTCATACAAATCCAGGATCAGCTCCTGGCCGAATTGGTCATCGGTAATTCCGTTTTTGGTAATCATATTCCCGGTGCGGCCAACAAAAAGTGCCTCTCCCGGATCCGGTCCGGTAAGCGGCCGTATACTCTTTTATAAGCGATCGCTACCAAAGATTCAATAAATTCCTCATAAGACCAACCCAAAGCCTGCACTGATTTCAAGGTAGCGTCCTGATCGTCAAACCTGTTCAGGCTGGGGCTCATATTTAAATCCACCACGTACGCCCGGCCCCGATCGTCGATCCGGATATCCAATCTGGCAATATCCCTGCACCCGAACGCCTTGTACGCCCTTATCGCCAGCTTTTCCAGTTTTGAGGACAACCTATGGCTAACATTGGCAGGAGCCGTCACCCTGGCCCCCCAGTATTCCCAGGATGCCTTTTCCCACTTGGCATCATAAGTATAGACATTCCAGTTATCAGCAAACTCGCCTGTAAACTCCAGCTCGCAATACGGCAGTGCCACTACATGCCTGCCGTTACCCATGACAGTCACATGTATTTCCCGTCCGTCTATATATTCTTCCGCAATTACTTCCCCGGGGAATTTTTGAAAAACATATTTCACTCTTTCTTCAAGTTCCTGCTTGTCAATCACCACCGAATCTTGGGAAATTCCGATACCTGCGTGTTGCCCCGAAGGTTTGACTATCAGAGGATAATTTACCCCTCTTATATCATGGACTCTGGTCCGCCGATTAAAAATCCTGAAATCCGGTGTCGATATACCCAGCTGTTTCATCCTCCTTTTTATCCTGGCTTTCTTGGTGGCGTATTTGAAACACTTCATATCATGACCCACCTGGGCTCTGTCCAATTCTTCCAGTCTCCGCCCGACCCGCACATACAATTGCCACTCCTCATCTTCCACCAGGTTAAATACCACTTCCCCCGGAATCCTGACAGCCCTTCGCCAATTTTTTTTGTTCACTTCCTGCACCCGCACCATATGACCTCTGTCTTCCAGAGCCTTGGAAATACCGTCAACCGCCTCCATGGTATCCTGCATATCTCCGGCCTCACCGGCGTAGAAAAGTATTGCAGCTGAAATCGGGTAATCAAACAGTAACGGTGTCATATTTGTTTACGAACCTTAACCTGGCATTTTCGACGATGTGGACCAGCAAAGCCGGGAAAGTAAAACCGGCAGCTCTGGCCGATGCCCCGATCCCGCTATCTGGCTCAAAGTCTATTCCGGGATTATTGTTTATTTCCAATACATACACCGTTCCGTCGCGCACCCGCATATCCAACCGCGGGTAGTCACGACCGCCTAGCTTTATATAACTGACTTTAGCCAGATGGTCGACCTGTCGGCTAATTTCCTCCGGCAATTCCGGAATCAACATGTATCCGGCCATACTGTATTCAGGCGAATCCTCCCGCCACTTCATGTCGTAAGTCAGAATCGGCAGAAACCCTTTTTTCATCCTGAAACTGACCTCCGCAGGTGGCAAAATCCACGGTCTCCCGTTTTTCTCCAATACGGTCACGTGCAATTCCCGACCTTCGATATATTCTTCTACCAATACCGGTTGATTGTATGTCTTCCCCAGCTTTTCCGCTTTTAATTCCGCTTCCCGAACATCTCCGGCTACGCTATCCTGAGTAATCCCCTCGCCGCAATGACTATGTACTAGTTTCACAATCACTGGATATTTCAGTCCCTGCAAGTTGATCCCCCGATGTGGGTACCATATTCTCCAACCGGGAGTGGGAATGCCATTTTTTTTCATTTCCGCTTTCATCAGCATTTTGTCCGCTGACAATTTATAACCCCGGGGATTGGACCCGGAGTAGGGGACACCTATTCTTTCCAGGGATTTAATCGTCTCCACCCCCAGAGGGTATTTATCCCCGTCCCACTCCACGAGGTTAAAAACAAAATCGCTCCCGGTTATTTTGTGCAGGTCATGGACCTCATCCGGATGGATCCCTACGGCCTTGGTGGCATACCCCGCACCTGCTAATTGTGCGGTTACTGCTTCTGCCGAAATTTCTGTGTCCTGATCGGATTCACGATCCGACTCGGGCAGATTATATAAAACCGTTACTATCATAGAACTTAAACATCAAAACTAATCAATATTAAGTGTGAAAAATATTTAAATCGCTGTCAAGTTTTTTTACAACGATATATAGTCGCATTTTGCCGGTTTTATATTCATAAAAACACTTTATCAAAAACTATTGCGTTTAGAATATTAATTATTTATAATATTTAATAATGACACCGACAAAAAGCCGTATTACCGCCATATCAATACCACAGGAAACACAAAAACTCCTTAAACAACTCCAGATCAAGTCCGGCAAAAGCCGGTCATTATTGTTGAGAGAAATGATAAATTATTATGTCTCGTCCGCGCGGCGGGAATCCCGTATCGCCAAAGCTGACTCACCGGTGACTTTTATTAACGATTCTGATGCCAATCTAATTCTGAAACTTTATCATCGTCTTTTATCTGAAAACCGGCCCAAACCCGTGGTTGTTGTAGGTATCGCAATTATTAATAAAAAAAATCGGGTACTTATCGGATTGCGTAAATCTACCGACCAATTAATCCGGGATTTGCATTGGACATTTCCCTCAGGTAAATTTTCCTCACTTAATTTCGAATCGGAACTTGTCAGAACTATCAGCCGTGAAACGGGAATTGACACCAATCCCGGTAATCTTATCCATGCCCGGCTCATACCTGATTCGCCAAAGAAAAAGGTCCGTATTATCGGTCTTTACTATCATTGCCGGGTTGCTTCCGGACGTCAGAAGCCCGGCGGAGATTTCAAAGAGCTCAAATGGGTGGATGCCGTAACTGTCAACCGCTTTTTCACCACAAGCGTCGCCGACGAAGTTATGAATTTCCTGGGTAATTTGTAATAAATGATATAATACCATCATGGCTCCATCCCTCGATGAAATTGCGCGACTGGTATACCCTTCTGACGGAGATGCTGAAGACATGAGATTTTCAATACTGACGCTGAAGTCAAATTTTGAAGTAGCCTTACCTGCCGGAACCGAAGTTGTTATAGGTCCGGTAAATATGGATAAGGGTGAACATGTCTTTGATGCAACAACCCAATTTGGATCTATGAGGAGAATTGTCAGAAACGACGCAGATATATATAAATATCCCGATAATTAGGACTATTTTCACTATTTAAAGTTTTCACGGACGGGTGGAGTAGGGGAGACCGACTATTTCACCGGGTGATATTTCCGGTGCGTTTCCTCGGCAAATTTATCGGATGCATGCACGTATCTGGTGGTAGTATCCAGACTTTCATGGCCTAAAAGCACCTGTATCGCTGCCGGATTAGCTCCGGATTCCGCCAGATATGTGGCAAATCCGTGCCTTAAACTGTGCGCTGAAGTGGGGACGTTAATCCTTAGTTTTTCCCTGTATTCCTTGATTTTCGCCTGCAGGTAATTGGTGGAAATCCGGGACGAACTTTTTCTAGCCACCCGGCTGCCGCGCAAGGGTACAAACATTGCCGGTGCCTGATCCCGTCTTCGGGTTATGTATTGGTTGACCCAAAATGTCGCTCTGGCTGTCAAATATACAAATCTTTCTTTTTTTCCTTTGCCTTTTATAAACAACCTGCCTGTACCGTCAAGTTGGTTTTTATTCAGCGAAACCAGTTCCGAGATCCGCATACCCGAAGACAGCAATACTTCAAGCATTGCCCGGTTTCTGATTCCTACAAGTTCATCTTTTTCCAGTCTTACCGGCGACTCTATCAGCTTCACTAGTTCACTAAGTTCCGCCACCTGCGGATGTTTCTTATCCGTCTTTACCATTTTAATTGCATCCGGCGGAACCGGTACCGGCTTGTCAATGTCTATCAGGTAACGCAGGTAGGTCCTGAGAGCTGATAAAATCCGGTTAATGGAGCGCGGTGCGAGAGTATGATCCGCTGTAAGCCCCGTAAACGGCTGTTTCCGGTCCCGGCTGACTATCCATGCCTTAAACTGGTTAATCGTTTGCTTGTTTAACCCCTTGAAGACGACATTTTCCTCACTAAAGAAATTTAGCAGGTATTTCAAATCCCGCTCATAATTATAAACAGTTTCTTCGGAATAGTTTTGGGTCTTCAGGTACAATAGGAAGTCATCAAAATAGGGTAATAAGGGTTTAGGTTTGGCTGCAGGTGCAGGGGAGTCCATGCTTTTTAGAAAAATACTTGCTCTTAGCCTATGTATTCCCTCTCCGAAGGAAACAGAGGCTAAGAGATATTATACTCCGTTTATATCATATTCAATTATACCTGTCAAGGTCCGGCAGGGAGTGGTTCCCTCCCTATCCCTTAATTCCGATGCTTAAATATATTTTTGATCCTATTAATTTTCTTATTTGTAATATCTAATTTCTCATATCTGCTATCTCTACTCCGATGGGGGTTGGCACTTATCCACAGCGAATGTTAGATAAGTGTAATCTTTCCAGTATCAAACTATATCACTTAAAGCTAAAAAGGCCCTATGTATAGCCCTATAGTATTACAATAATCGTGAAAACTCCCCTATTCCCCAGTGAAAACCATATTAAAATTAACTATTTTCCATTTCACAATCTCTTCCGCCGCAACGGGTTAAAATTCCGTACTCATCCTGACCACAACCGCACGCCAGACTCCAGCGTTCCAATTGTCTTCGTCTCCCCCGCCTTCTTGAAGGACTGGTTGCTTTTTCCGGTGGAAAAGCCTCAGATGTACCAACACTCTTTCGCCTTTTATCATCCCCGTTTCTGGCATTTATTCCCAACTGTTCCAATCTGTTCCTCCTGTCCGCAATTTCTTCGAGATGTCTTTCAAATATTTTTTCTCCGAATGACATATTCAGACCCCCCAACCTGCCGTAATTAACACTGTAGCAACAACCACTCCTCCTATTGTAACGTATTCCCACAACATTCTGGGAAACAGCCGGTCAGCGAAGTAATGCTGGGTGATACCCAGCAGAATATACAACATCGTACACAAAAATAGGGAGGAAACAGTTATTGTGATCGGCCAAAAAGCTATTCCCATAGCCAACACTCCTACCAGGACGGCCTGCCAAAATGAGTACATTAATACCCCGCGATTTATTCGTTTCTCCAGTTTAACCGACCACAGTGCCGGCAACAATAACGCCCAACTGGCAGCCCAGACAAACACTCCCACTTCCCAAAATGGTAGCCTGAAAGACCAGATAGTGTCATACAGAAAAAAAGCTGTCACTAAAGTCATTACAAATCCTACTGCTGATGCCGCCCGCAGCAATGCGATAGTTCTTATCGCTGCCACCGAAAAAATGTTTGCTGACAGCAACAAAGCGTACTGCCCGACTCCGAAAAAGAGCATCACCGCTCCCCTCGCCCACCAGGACTGCGGCAGCAGAATATAAAACAATCCCATCGACGCGGTAAACAAAACCGAAGGCAATGTCACCGTTATCCATTCAATTCCTGAGATGCCGTCTCTCAGACTCCATGCCGCCAGTACCCACGTTGCAGCGGAGAAAAGACCTATCAGCGGATATCTCCATTCCAGTGGTGCACTCTGGGCCAGCAACAAACCCACCCCCAAACCGGCGGCTGTCAACACCATTTTTTGCCGTTTACGCATAATTGGTCCAAACATTGGTTACGTCGTCAAGTTCTGCTAACTGCTCGGCCAGTTTTTCTGCTTTTAACCGGGAATCCGGTGGCAATTCCACAGGACTTTCAGGCTTCATCACCAACTCTGCCGAGTTGACCACATAGCCGCTGGAAGTCAATTTTTCCTTGACATTATACGTCTTATCCCTGTCACAGAAGATAAGATATCCTCCCTCGCCGTCTTCCTCAATTTCCAGTGCTCCCAAATCGATCAGTTCCAACTCCTGTGCCTCGTGAGTCTTTGGCGTCCTGTCCGCCCACCTGCAACTTATCATCCCCTTATGGTCAAATAAATATCCCACCGCTCCGCTGCTACCCAAACTTCCCCCGCCTTTATCCAGAGTCGTCCGTATTTGTTGTGAGGTCCGTAATTTATTATTTGTCAGGGTTTCTACCACCACCGCCGCTCCGCCAGGTAAAAACCCCTCAAAAACGGCTTCAACCGGCTGTTCCCCTCCTCCGGTTCCCAACCCCTTGTCAATCGCCCTCTGAATATTATCTTTTGGCATATTGAACTGTTTGGCTCTGTCTACCGCCAGTCGCAGCCTAAAATTCTGATTTATATCCCCTATTCCGCCGCCGCTTTTAACTGCAATGGAAATTGCACCCGCCAGTTTGGTAAATATCGCACCTCTTTTAGCGTCTTTGACCCCCTTTTGGCGATGTATTGTTGCCCACTTTGAGTGCCCGGACATAGCACCCAATTATACCCCAACTGCCGGTTGACTTCCCATCAGTTCACCGTATACTTTTCGGGTAAGCCTATGGACGATACCGTACTCACCAACACCGCTGTCGGTGCAGCCATCAATCACGAATGGAAACTAGCCATCAAACTCAATCTCCAACTAGTCAAACAAAACCCGAAAGACATCGAAGCTTTCAACCGTCTGGGTCGGGCGTATTTGGAAACCGGCCAAAAAACCAAGGCGGTCACATCCTACAGACAGGTCCTTAAAACCGACCGCTTCAACCCCATCGCCATCCGCGGTCTGGATCAGGCTAAATCCCGTACCATCCATCTGTCGCCCTCTCCAAGATCCGACTCTCCGCTGCCGATGTTTTTGGAGGAACCGGGAGTGACCAAAATCTTAAATCTTGCCCGTCTGGGAGATCCGAAGACCCTTTCCACACTCCGTCCCGGGGACCGGGTATTCATCGTAGCCCGGGAACACTGTGTATCCGTCCTGTCACAAAACCGGGAGTACCTCGGTCGGCTACCCGATGACCTGGCTTCCCGGATGCGGATATTCCTCAAATCCGGCAATACTTATTCTGCCTGGATCAAATCACTGGATTTACACAGCATCCACTCATCACAAACTTCTCTTAAAATATTCATCAAGGAGACCCACCGTTCAACCAAATTTGCCACCACTCCCTCATTCCCGGTTACTGAAAAGCTGACTTATGCCGCTTTCACCCCCCCTGAGCTGGTTCATGAAGAAAAACCTGACACCGCGGGTACCGGAGAGGAATCACCGGAATCGGAACCCCAGGCGAGGGTAGATACTGAATTTGAAGCCATGCCCTAGTCCCCTCCCAACCACCACCTTCGGTAGTCTTCTCCCAGTACCAGTTTGATTTCCCTTTTTTCCAGCGTATCGTTTTGACTGAATTTGCAGGCAAACATTCTCTGCACCCAACCGGCCGTTATAGATTCCCTAGTTTCTGCGTCAGTCTCCACCCGGCAGCTGTCTGTCTTGTCCGCCTCACCATTGATCATCTCCACCTTCCCTCCTCCGCTTTCCAGCCACCGGGTAGCGTGTGCTCCCAAACCCGTCACTTCTGTCGCATTCACAACCGATATTTCCATAGCTTCTTCGATAATCTTCACCGCACTGAACCTGTCCTTGAGTTGGGCAAACCAGTTCTCGTTTAACTCTCTGGTTTTTACCCCGTCTGCCGACTCTTTATTCCTCAGCCATCCCCCCTGACCCAAATCTAACTCTTTCCATTCAGTCCCCTTTGACAAAACTCTCCACTGCCCTTCATCCCAACGGCTCCCTCTCTCGAATCTTCCGTTCCAGAAATATGCGGTATAACCCACCCCCAAAGTATCGCTTACTGAATCCGCAGCCCATTTATGACCGTACTTGTCTCCCATTATCTGCATCACCTCCGCCCTCCACCGTCCCCTGCCGCCCACAGTATCTATTTCCACGTCACCCGGAATTGTTAACTTAATCCCGCTCTTCAGTCGGGCATCCAGACTCATCAACTCGATCAATCCGGATTCAAAATTCAGGATAGTAAACCTTTCACCGCCCATCCATGTCCGGTTTCGGTATACATTTATGACGCTGACTGTTACCCATCCGACCACCATCACCACTCCCAATCCGGTGATCAGAGGTCTGACCTTCATGCCACTCCCAGTTTTTGTCGCTGCCTTGCGCCGTATCTGTCGATATAACCCGGGTCATGAATTTGTTGTTCCAGCATTTGTGCCAGGAATTCTCCCCCGATAGCATGCGGGACCAGTACGTAGTTAGCACCGGCTTTATACAATTTCCTGGCTTCCCCCGCTTCCCCGGCAGTTAGTATTACCAGTTGCTTCCGCCGGTTGTGCATTCTCCTCAATTCAGCCAGCATCTGCATTTCATCCCGAACATCCGGTACTGTGGACACGACAGCACTCGCCTGAGACAGGTTTAATATATCGTACAACTCATGATCTGTCATGTCACCATACACTACTCTGATCCCTTCCTCTTCTAGTTTCTCTACCACTGCCGGATTAAAATCCACTACCAGCACTGTCTGTCCTGATTTTTCCAGCACCGGCCTTATCAGGCCGCCGACCCGGTTATGACCGAACATCACTACATGCCCCGTAAGTTTATCCTCCCGTTCCTCCGGTAGTTTCTGTTTTCGTTCAAACCACCCGGCTATAAAACCGAATTTTTTGTATATCTTATTTGCGTGCATGATGAAATACGAGGATACGGTCATGGTAATCACCGCTACCAAAGTCAAAGTGCTCAAAACCTCTGCTCCCACTAGACCGGTTCGTACTGCCCGGGATAAAAGTATCAATGAAAATTCCGACACCTGGGCTACTGCCAGACTGGCAAAAAATACCGTCCGTTTACGGTAACCCAACCAGCCTAAGATTGCCATCAATATCAGCGGGCCGACTATCAGCACATAACCGGAAAACAGAATTGTAGACAGGCCCAATCCGGTCAGTCTGCCGATGTCAATATTTGCTCCCAATGCTACAAAAAACCAGGTCAGGAAAAAATCCCGAAGCGGTCTCACCCGTGAAATAATCTGCGCCTGCTCCATGGCCGAAGCCAGAGTCAGTCCGGCCAAAAATCCCCCTATTTCCACGGAAAAACCCACCGCACTTGAAGCTACTATCGCTGCCACCCCCAGACACCAGCTAATGGATCCGATAAACAACAATTCCGTGGATCCGGCTAAAAAGTCCACCGCCTTATGTACGACATTTTCCGACAGCCATACTGCCAAACCGATCATTACCACTGCTTTAACCAGCATTGCCGCCATCCGGCCCCAATCCACACCCGTCTCCCCCACCACGGACAATACCACCAGCAATCCGATTGCCACAAAATCCTGAACTAATAAATACCCTATGGTAATTTTTCCGTGTAAACTTTTTAAATCGCCTTTTTCCGACAGCAGCTTAACCACCACAATCGTACTTCCGAAAGTCAAACCGATACCTAGAAATACCGAGGCCAGAACCGAAAATCCCAAAGCGTATGCCAGACCGAATCCCAGACCCATGGTAATTACAATCTGGCCCACTCCGGTCACCAGGGCCGCGCGGCCGATCTTCTTCAATTCCGCTATCGGTAATTCCAGGCCTACCAGAAACAACAGCAGTGTTACCCCCACCTGCCCCATCAAATCTACCATTGCTTTGATGGACTGGGGGTGTCCGGTTATCCCGGACCACACCACCGAAATCCCCAATCCTACCACCAGATACCCCAGCATTACCGGCTGTTTTAAAAGTTTTGCCGCTACTCCGCCTAACGCCGCCAATACCAGAATCGCGGCCATCCCGCCAAATGTTTCAGTCATCAGCTAAGTGTAGCAAAAATTCCTTTCTCAATCACTGCCTTCAGCTCCGCCGGCAATTCGGCTTCAAACTTCATTATCTGCCCCGAGACCGGATGAGTAATCACCAGTGTACCGGCATGCAAAAACAACCGCGGGCACCACTCTTTAGTTTGGATTGCTCTTTTCCGGTGGTCATACAAACTGTCGCCTACTATCGGGAACCCCAGATATGCCAGGTGCACCCGCAACTGATGAGTTCTGCCGGTTACCGGTGTCAGCTCCACCAGCGAATACCGGTCTTTTGCAAATCGCCTGATAGTCCTCCACTCGGTAATTGCCGTCCTTGACTTGTCCTCCCCCACTGTAAACTTGGTCTTGTTGCGAGGATTTCTCACCACCGGCAAAGACGCCACCCCTGCTGCGGGCTGCATTTTCCCGTTAACCAGGGCAATATAAGTCTTCTGGGTCCGTCTGTTCAAAAACTGATCTTTTAATTTCTCATATGTTTCCGGGGTTTTGGCTAATATCAGTATTCCACTGGTATCCTTATCCAACCGATGCACCACCCCCCCTTTCTGAACAAACTCCTCATCAGATTTGAGTTTTGAATTTTGAGATTTGAGTTTAGGCGCAAACCACTCCTGGACAGTCACATCTTTTACGCTTTGCGCCTTGTTGACCACCATCCCTGCCGGTTTGTCCACCACCACCAAACTCTCATCTTCAAAAATAATTTTAGGTTCCATGGACTATTTTTCTCTTTTCTTCTCGCAGTCCACACACCAGGTCGTTTCCGGCATAATCATCAGCCTGTCGGTATCAATCATCTTGCCGCAACTCTCGCAGACACCGTAACGTCCGATCTTGATTTGAGTCAGGGCTTTTCTAATTTGGATCATACTTCTGTCCAGGGTCTGCTTTACCGCTGATACACGCATATGACCTACCCGCTCCGCTGCATCCGCATCTATAGCCGCATTGTCATTCAACCTGGACACATCGGCAAAAGGATCTTCACTGGAAAATTGTTTCTTCCTTTTTTCCAGTCCGAACAACCGGGATGACAGGTACTGTTTCACCGGCCGTAGCACCTCCTCCGGGTATCGGATCATAGCCGGTTTTTGCTTATTTATTTTCTTATTCTTCTTAGCCATATACCCGTCCTGATGCCAAACTCCCGTCCGGCTCTGGCGTAAACTGCTCCTGCCCCGGCGGCTGTCAGCCAAGCGGCCAGCCATTGTTCTGGCTTCAACCCGACCCAGTATATATTACCCTCTGTCGGGAATGCAACCACCAGCCCTCCCAGCCATCCCCACATCCAGCAGAATAATCCTACCAGACCCGGTTTACCGCTTTTGTACCATCTGAAAGTGCGGTACTTACTTTTAACCCATTGCGAAATAACCCAGCCGATCCCGAATATAATCGCATTAGGCCATCTTTGACCGGCATCGGTCAGACTGATACCCGTCCCCGCTGCCAGTACCCATGGTCCGATCGCATCCGCCCATTCCCAAAAGTCCCATTCCCTCCTCCGGCATAACCACCACCACATCCCGGTTGCCGTTGCCGCACCGCCCTCCCACCACCAACCCCAATGTCCCCAAACCAATCTTGCCCCGGCCAATGCCCCGACTGCAAACCCCACTGTCAATCGAAGACTCATCCCCAATATCTTTTCCGATTCGTACTCCGAACGCATCTTTCTCCACACGCCGAATACCGCCCACATTACGACCAAAAACACTATTCCTCCCCTGATATATTCCGCCCACCTGTCTACCGGAAACATTTACAAATCATACCACTTATTTAGCTCTCTCCACGTAACTTCCGTCCCGGGTATCCACCACTACGCCATCCCCCTCTTTGATAAACAGTGGTACTTTCACATTCAACCCGTTTTCCAACACTGCTTGCTTAAACATATTGGAAACACTGTTCCCCTTCACTCCGGGATCAGTCTGGCTGACTGTAAACTGCATTTTCGGCGGTAGCTCAATCCATAACGGCCGTTGATCCCAAAACAAAACAATGACCTGAACCTCTTCCGTCAGATACGGTGCGCTCTCCCCTACTACATCACCCGGCAACGTCACCTGTTCATAAGTTTTAGGGTCCATAAACACAAAGTCTTTTCCGTCCTGATATAGGTACTGCATTGGTCGGCGTATGGTATCAATTTCTTCCACCTTGGCGGAATTGATAAAACTTTTATCCAATATTGTTCCCGTCAACAGATTCTTCACTCTCACCCGGATGGTCGCAGATCCCCGGCCCATTTTGATGTGTTCATACTTTTGGACCATAAACGGCTGTCCGTCCAGAACGAATGTCGTCCCCGCCCTCAATTCCTGCACTGCAATATTGGCCATATCCCGCTTATTTTACCAAATATATTGAGGCTTTACGGCCTGAAATCAGCACGTCCCGGCGCATTTCAATTTCCAATTGCCCTGTTGTGGCCGCTGCTCCCTCAAGTACGTCTCTGGCCGCTGTCAGAATCACCATTTTCCCCCCGTCAGCCAAAACCCGGACAAATTCTTTCATCATTCCCGGATACAATCGGCTGATGTTAATTCCCCTGTCAAAATTACCCCAGGGCGGATCGGTAATAATTTTGTCCACTGTACCTTTTTCTAAATCCGTCAGGTTTGTGGCATCCGACTGCCTGATAATTATCCTCTTGTCCTTTCCGAACCTCTTTCTCAATAAGCGGATTTTTTCCGGGTCCGTATCCATAGACCACATCTGCCTGAATTTTCCCCGCCCTTGGGCTGCGGCCGCAATCGCTCCGTATCCGGCAAAAGCATCCAAAATTATTTCATCGTCCGTCAAGTCGGCCAGTCTCACCAGTATTTCCGCTACTTCCGGCCTTAATTCTCCCGCATGAAATATTTCTTTCGATTCGGGGTGTTTATTTAGCTTCAATCCCAAATAACCTATGCCTTCACTCCTGTAAAAACCGGAAATTTCCACCTCCGGTGAGGTTCTGTCTACCAACTCCCTGTTTGATATCCACTTCTCCATTGCAGTCAACAGTTGTTTTTCGACGTGAGCAGGGTGATTGCGGTCGTACAACATAATCCTGTATGTCAGCTTGGACCGGGAAATGTGTCTTAATTCGTCCCATACCTGCTTTCCATTACTACGCAAATAACCCGTTACTTTTCGGACGAATTCATCAAAATTCCGGCAGTTCAATACAGCCAGTTTTTTATAAGAATTATTAAAGTATTTCAGTTGCCTGATCTCGTCCGGTGTTTTCTGCGCCTCATATACAATCAAACCGTCCAGCAGCTTCAAAACCCCGGCTCCCGTATCCTGCCGCAAGAACTTTTCCACCAACTCCCCTCCCCCGGCAATATATGTAGAGAAATAAATACCCTTCATAGACTATAATTATATTCCAATCCGGCCGGGGTGCTGAAATGGTAAACAGGCTGGTCTCAAAAACCAGTGGGCCTAAAAGCCTATGTGGGTTCGACTCCCTCCCCCGGCACTCACCCTATTACTTTTTACCAACCCGGGGATGATACTCTGTCTGTTTCCGGCCGAACATTTCCCTCACAAAATTCACGTACAACCACCAGACATATCTTAAATCATTCCAAAGATTTTCTCGCTCCCCCAACCTCTCTGCTTTGGAAATATCTTCTGCCATGTTTTCCCACATTTGATTTCGTTCCATAACATAAATTATACTCTCTTAACTCGCTTTTCTTTTTCCCTCCACCCCATAAAACTTGATCCTGTCGCCTTTGAAACGCAGCTTTATTGATCTTAATGGACCGTTTCTGTGTTTGGCTATATCCAGGGTCATATTCTCCATATCCTCCTCGTTTTCCCGCCACATAAACATCACCACATCCGCATCCTGCTCAATCGCTCCGGATTCCCGCAGATCGGCCAGCTGGGGCTTCTTTATCCCCCTGGCTTCTACTTGCCGCGACAATTGGGACAGAGCCAGTACCGGTATTTTCAGTTCCCGCGCCAGATTTTTCAGCCCTTGGGAAATTTCGGACACCTCGGCCACCCGGTTATCCAGATTGCGTACCGGCCTCGCCAGCTGCAAATAATCCACTATAATCAGCCGCAGACCGTGCTCCGCCTGTAGTCTCCTCGCTTTGGTCCGCATTTCCAGAATTGACATCCCCGGAGTATCATCAATATACAGCGGCGTCTCATACAATTCCCCCATGGCATCGGAAAGTTTGGAAAATTCTTCCTCGTCCAGCCGGCCGGTTTTCATTTTCCAGGCATCGATTTCCGCCTGTGACACAAGCAATCTGTCCATCAATTCCTCCCGGCTCATTTCCAGTGAGAAAAACCCCACCGGAAGCCGGTATTTAAAAGCTGTATGCTGTGCAATATTCAAAGCCAGTGCTGTTTTTCCGACCCCGGGTCTGGCCGCCAATATCAACAGGTTCGAGTCCTGCATCCCTGCCAGCGTGTCATCCAAATCGGAATAACCGGTAGGTACCCCCCTTAGGCTTCCTGCAGTCTTGTGCAATTCATCCAGCCGGTCAAATGATTCAGTCAGAATATTTTTCACCGGTACGAACACTTGTTTGAGGTGTTGTTGAGCCAGCGAAAATACGCTCTGTTCAGCCGCATCCAATATCTGCCTCACATCTCCGCCCTGATCAAATGCCATATCCGATATTTTGGCTGCTGTGGAAATCAGCATCCGTTTGGTGTAATTATCTTTTACCAGACGGCCGTAATGCTCGGCATGGGCTGCAGTCGGCACTCTGTTTAATAATCCCACCAAATATGCCGAACCCCCCACCTCGGTCAGAACCTTTTTTTTCTTCAGTCTCTCTGTCACTGACACCACGTCTATAGGCTCCCGCTCCTGATACAGGTCTACTACCGCTGAAAAAATTTCTTGATGCTTGTTTTCATAAAAATGCTCAGGCTGTAAAAACTCCACCACCGCTATGACCGCATCCCGGTCCAAAAGCAACGCCCCGATAACCGATTGTTCAGCTTCCGGAGAATGTGGTGGAACCTTCATTCCCGACGTCATAATGCCCCCAATATACTATTTTCTCTCCAATACCACCACCTGCATTTCTCCCGGCAGTCGGTCGGAAGATATTGTCAGCTTTGGTATGGGTTGAATTCCTGGTTTCCCCATTTCCTTTAGGAATTCCTCCACTCCTGTCAGCTGCCCGAATATGCCTGAGTCCAGCCCCGGCTGCTGATAGTGCATCGGAATTACCACCCAGGGATCCGGCTGTTTCACCACCTCCGCCGCTGTTTTGGCGTCCAGAGTATATACTCCGCCGATTGGCACCAGCAATACATCTACCTGCCCCATATCTTCCAGCTGTTCCCTGGTCAGTTTATGCCCCAAATCCCCAGCATGCGCTATCCGTAACCCGTCTATCTCGATTACGAAAATCGTATTTATTCCCCGCTCCTTACCCTCCTGATCATCATGCCAGGTAGGAATTCCCACTACCGACACTCCGCCCACTTCATACTCTCCCGGCCCGTCTATCACAAATCCCGCTTTTACCAGACCGGCCTGATTATGGTCAGAATGGTTATGTGATATTGTCAGGAGATTTGCAGTCTGATCTTTGGGAAATTTACCGGCTTTTTCGTCATACGGATCCGTAATCACTACCGAGGACTTGCCTTTTATCCTGAAAGCCGAATGACCCAAATAATATATTTCCACAAACCCAAACATACACTACCCTGTCCAACTTGACAATACCGGACCCGTCGGTTAATCTTCACCTGAATAAAAAGCCCATGAAAAAGGAAGTTTTTGCGGCTGTCACTATTGGTTTTGTTCTGGGACTTCTCATAACTTTTGGTATTTGGACCGCTAATAAAAGTCTCAAACAATCACCCCCTAAACTTACGGGTGATATTATTACCCCCTCTCCGGTTTCCGCAGTCGGTACTTCCACCCCTACCCCTTCATCTCCCCAGACCGAGTCCGGCCCTATCCTGACCGTCACGGCTCCTGTGGATGAACAGCTCTCCCCTGCTTCAACTGTCACCGTCACCGGCACTACCGGTTCCAAAATGACGGTTGTCATTACCGCCGAGGACAACCAGCAGATAGTTGCCGCCGATTCAACCGGTGTCTTCTCGGCTATAGTCCCCCTTGAAGGCGGTTACAATCTCGTCACTGTTACAGCCGTGGACGCTTCCGGCAAACAAACTTCCCGTGAATTAACTATCGGTTACACCACTGCCAAACTATGATGTTAATAAAATTACTTATTACTTCCACTCTTATACTCTTCTACTCTTATACTCTTACTTCCGCCCAGACTCCCACCACTTCCATCCGCGACCAGGTGAAACAACAGGTGGCTGATGAGTTATCTCAAATCAAAAATACCATTTCCAAAAAAGCGTACGTGGGCAGTATCGCCTCCAAAGTAGATGCTACCATTACCATTACCAATCTCAAAAATCAGACCCGTACAGCCACCGTCACTACTGATACCGCCATCAAACTCTCCGGAGGTAAAGACGGCACTCCCGCAGATCTCAAAGTCGGTGACTTTGTTATAGCTATGGGAGACGCCGACAATACCGGCCAACTGACCGCCAAGCGTTTACTGGTAGTAAGCAAGCCTGCGGAAGATAAACGCCGGGTTCTCTCTGGTACGGTCACCAAAATTTCCTCCTCATCCCTCACCCTGGAAACCTCCGACAAGAAATCCGAAACCTTAAAGATCTCCTCCGTCTCCAAATACACCGCCAAATCAAAACTGTCCGATATCAAAGTCGGTACCAAACTAGTCCTGGTCGCCTCCGATACCACTCTCCTTTTGGCTCACCTTCTTCCCTAATCATTACCGTTTTTATCCTTAAACCATCTCCATGCACCATATACACCTACCGGTATTGCTCCCAAGGCTATCCACTCGCTGGCATCTACTAATTCACTTCTCCACCACATGGCGTTCGCTACACTCAACCCAAAATACACCGCTTCCACACCCAACATCGCCAATGCCAACCCCCTCCACTTTTTCCATCCTCCGGGCTTATTCTCCTTTTCTGTCATAAGCCCTATAATACATCATCTGTCAACAAAATTTCTTCCTTTTGTGGTTAAATAGAAATATGTCTGATAAATCGCTATCCCAACCTATCCGCGGGGCCAGAGATTTTTATCCGGAGGATTTGGCCGTGCGTAACTGGTTATTTGATAAATGGCGGGATGTGGCAAAAAGTTTCGGATACGAAGAAATCGACGGTCCGGTATTGGAAAGTTTCGATCTTTTTGCCGCCAAGTCCGGAGACGAATTAGTCAACCAGCAAATGTATATGCTGGAGGACAAAGACGGTCGAAAATTAGGCGTTCGTCCGGAACTAACCCCCACCTACTCCCGTATGGTTGCGAAGCGTCAAAATGAATTAATTTACCCGCTGCGTTGGACGATGTTCGGCAATACCTGGCGTTACGAAAAGCCCCAGACCGGCCGCAGCCGGGATTTCTGGCAGTGGGAATTAAATCTCGTTGGCGGGGAGGAAAGCACCGCAGATGCCGAGGTGTTGGTGATTGCCGCCAAAGCCATGGAAGCCATCGGCCTTACTCCCGAAGATGTCGTTTTTCGCATTAACGACCGCCGCTTTATGCAGGAATCGCTCACCGAAATAGGCATCTCCGGACTGCTGTATGACCAAACCACGAAATTAATCGACCGCCGGGAAAAAATCTCTCAGGATGAATTTAATTCCGGACTTCAAAATATTTCACTGACCAATGACCAAATCGGTCAGTTGAATTCATTTTTACAGGCATCCGACCTAGAAAAATCTCCCAAACTGAAAGAGTTGTTTCTTCTGCTCGACCGGTACGGAATTCTTCCCTACTGCAGATTTGACCCTCTCATTATCCGCGGCATCACCTACTATACCGGCACGGTCTTCGAATGTTTTGATAAAAATCAAGGCCTGCGTTCGGTGTTTGGCGGCGGCCGTTTTGACGATCTGGTAAAGACCTTCGGAGGAGGTAAAATCCCAGCTGTTGGGTTCGCTGCCGGAGATGTAGTTATTATTGAACTTTTACGCCGTTTGGATAAACTCCCGAAACTCACTCCCCTCCCCACCCGAGTACTGGCCACCGTCTTCTCCCCCGATTTATTCTCTGATTCCCTATCTCTGTCTCTATCTCTCCGCTCACAAGGCATCCCTACCGAGCTATATCCCGAACTCTCTGCCAAACTGGACAAACAACTTAAGTATGCCAGCCGCAAGGGCATTCCCTACGTCGCTATTCTCGGCCCGGAGGAAGTTGAGAAAAAACTGGTTACTATAAAAAATATGCAGACAGGGGAACAAAAACAAACCACAATGGAAGGACTGAAAGCCCTCATTGAAAATTGAAAAATGAAAATTGATAATTGAATACGTGTCCGCCCGCGTCCGTTCCTATTTAATGCTGCTGGTGGTAGCTGTTATCTGGGGATTTGCCGGACCAATCATCAAATATACCCTGAACTTCTTCGATCCGGTTACGTTCCTGACTTACCGGTTCCTCCAAACCTGCCTGATCCTCATCCCGCTGCTTCTCATTCTGGAACCGCGCATTTGGCAGCATCTATCCCGTTTTACCCCCTCCGAATGGACTGCCCTTATAATAAGCGGCCTACTGGGTTCAACCGTCAATCTGGGTCTGCTTTTCTGGGGATATAGTCTGACAACGGCCATCGATGCAACTCTGATAAACGACTCTCTCTCACCCATCCTGGTCGCCCTGGCCGGTCATTTTATTCTCCGCGAGCATATCACTGAACGGGAGCGTCTGGGATTATTTATCGCCCTTACAGGGTCCGTGATCATTATTGTTCAGCCCTGGCTCGAGTCGGGAAAATTATTTTCCGGTTCGCTGTCCGGAAACCTCATCATATTTTTTGCCGCGCTCAGTTGGGCGGGGTATTCCGTTATTACTAAAAAAAGTCTCAAAAATCAGACCTCCCCTCTGCTTTTAACCGCCTCTTCATTCTTGTTCGGTTTTATCTCCATGTCCGTTATCGCCCTGATTTTCCACCGGCCATTTGAAATGTATCACCGGCTGTTGTCTGTTCCCGTCGGAGGCCACTTGGGTGTTCTGTATATGAGCGTCCTGTCAGGCGCATTGGCGTACTTTCTGTTTCAACGCGCCCAGAAAACTATTGAAACCTCCGAAGCCAATGTTTTTTTATATCTGCCTCCCATTTTCGCTACCCCGCTGGCTTACTTCTGGCTGGGTGAATCTGTAACTTTCACTTTCCTTACCGGAGCTCTGGTCATCGCCGCCGGAGTCTATGTTGCCGAAACAAAGAAACGTTCAGTCGGCAAATAGCTGGGTGATCATTAACCCGCACTCACCTCCGCTGACTACTCCTATACCTACCCGCCCGAATCGTTTTTCCAGAATATTTTTTTTGTGGCCTTCACTTTCCATCAATCCCTGATGGGCTGTCTGCACATCCGGAGCAAAAGCCAGATTCTCCCCCATCAGTCTGTATTTCACACCTGCCGCTTGTAATCTGTCCTCAGCATCTTCACCTTCCGGTGAATAATGCGAGAAATATTTTCTTTCCATCATATCCCGGCCATACAACCTGGCCGCTGTCACCATCCGGGAGTCTATGGTCAGCTTTTTGGCGCCGGTTTTTGCCCTTTCTCCGTTTATCAATTCCAAAATCCTCCATTCTGCCCCCTCGTCCACTTTCAGCCCGCAATCACCCACCAATCCTTCCAGAGATATCCGTTCGCCCGATTCAGGTTTGACTGTCAGAAACCTGACTGCTTGTTTGGCCGCTTCATCCACAGACAGTTTTACCCCTCCCGCATATTTCTGAACGGAAAACATCAGCGCCGATCCCAATTTGGAATCACCGATATCAGACTTTATGCTTCCTTTTACTGGCAGCGCGGTAATTACCAGAAGTCCGATCGTTACTGTCGCCATAGCTTTCAGTACTGACAGTGTTCCTCCCGCAAAGCGGTTGATTTTGGACTCCTTCACTCCGCGCGGCAATCGGAAAACCAAATGTCTGATTATCTCTCCTACGGCCAACTCCCCCGCGGTGGCGATGATCAGATACCCCAGGACATTCGACCATAATTTTCCGATACCGAATTTTGCCACCAGAAACCCGCCCGTATTTGTGCCGAATTTTACAGCCAGCCATAAAGCCGCCAAAAAGCTTACCAGTCCGGATGCCAGTTTCACTCCCCCTTCTTCCCATCCGTCCAGGACTAAATATATTACCACCACCAATATCACCCCATCTATCCAGTTAAACATAAGCCAAAGATTCAATTACGGCTCCTAAATCCCCTTCAATAATCCTGTCCAGTTTGTGCCAATTCTTTCCGATCCGGTGGTCGGTCACCCGGTTCTGAGGATAATTGTATGTCCGGATTTTTTCGGCCCTCATGCTCCGCCCGATCGCCTTCCTGCTCTCCTGTTTTTCCACTCTTCTGCTCTCCCGCTCATTCTCCCACATCTGAGCCCGCAACAAGGCCAGGGCAATTTTTCTGTTTTGTTCCTGCGATCTTTCCTGCCGGCACCGCACGACCATCCCGCTGGGTTTATGCGTCAGCCGTACTGCCGTAGCTACTTTATTCACATTCTGACCGCCATGCCCGCCGGCCCGGGAAAATTCCCAGGACAGATCATCCTCTTTAATTTCTATTTCTTTTTCGGTTACCTCCGGCAACACCACCACCGAAGCCGTGGACGTATGTATCCTCCCGGAAGCTTCAGTCTTCGGCACGCGCTGTACCCGGTGAACACCCGTCTCCCACTTGAGAGTTGAGAAAGCATTTTTACCTCTGATACTTAGTACTCCCTCATCCAGCAGCTCTGTTTTCCATCCCCGGCTTTCTGCAAATCTCAGGTACATTCTTTCCAGGTCTCCCGCCCAAATTTTCGCCTCATCTCCCCCCACCCCGGGCCGTATCTCCAAAATAATGTTGCTGAAATTCTCCTCACTTCCGGTTTTATTCACTTCACCTCTTCCGTTCTCGTTTAAAACTTTCTCCAGCTCGTCCTTCTGTCTTTCCAACTGAGCTAACTCTTGCCTTGCTTCCTTATCTACATCCGACCCCAATAGCCCTTTTACTGTCTCTATCTCTATCTCTATCTTCTCCTTCTCCTGTTCAAGATATTTTTTAGCTTCGTCCATGCCGCTTTTTAAATCTTTTCTTTCACCCTGTCAAACATTTCCTTCAGGCTTTTCGGCCTCGCTGCATCCTCGGCTTCTTCCTGTTTTCTTTTTAATAATTGCTTTTGTTTCTTGGAAATATACATCTTACCCTGGGTTTTGTTCAAAGTCTGCTGGAACCGCTCCACCCTGCCCATAGTATCCACAAACCTCATTTCTCCGGTAAAGAAAGGGTGACATTTTGCGCAAATCTCGACATGGATTTCCGGCTTAGTAGATCCGACGGTAAAAGCATTCCCGCAGGCACACTTGACCACCGCCTGATAATATTTTGGGTGTATAGCTAACTTCATGGGTCGATTTTATCTTAACTTTGGATTAAAATCCATCCATGGCTCCTTTGGCTGAAGTTACCGTTCGAAAATGGAGTGGTTTTGACTACTATCCCCCTTCGAAAATCAGACTTATATGGCAGGATAAATCCCAAGACCCTAAAATTACTGCAGAAAGATGTGACAACAATCACAAAATAGACATGGGGTTTAACGCTTATAAAATCTCAGACGGGGGTTTGTACCCGATAGCAATAGTCATGTGCGCGTCTTGTTACAATAGACAACTTACCATCGATAAACTTCATTACTTGGTTAAAAAAGGTTTTCTGATGATAATCCACCATGAAAAGGGATATCCGCTACCCTTCTGAAATTATTTCGCTTCTTCCAGCGTCACCATTATTTTCTTGGTCTCTTCATTTCTCCACAACTCAACCTCCACTTTATCGCCGATTTTATATCCGGCAATTGCCTTGGCCAAACTATTCTCGTCACTGCCGTCAATCTTTTTACCCCCGATTTTGGTAATTATATCCTCCACGGCTATTCCTGCTTCTTCGGCTGGCGAATCCGCAATCACTTCCTGGACGTAAGCTCCCGCCGGCACCTCATACTGCAGGGCCGTCTTCATATCCAGAATCCTGTACCGTACTCCCAGATAAGGCCGGTTAAACTGACCGGTTTTATTGAAATTATCTATCGCTTCTTTTACTATATTTATGGGTATTGCAAATCCTATATTCTGCCCCTGCTGAGATACGGCGGTATTTACGCCGATCACCTGTCCCGCCGAATCCAAAAGCGGTCCACCGGAATTACCGGGATTTATAGCCGCATCGGTTTGGATAACATTATCCAGTTTTTCCACTGCGCCTTCGTATGGGCTTCCGGCAGTAATTCCTCTTCCCAGACCTGAAACTACCCCGGTGGTTACCGTATGCCTGAACTCTCCCAATGCCGTGCCTATGGCAATTACAAACTGACCCACTTTCAGTCTGGATGAATCACCCATTTCCACCGTTTGCAAGTCCTTTGCATCAATTTTCAATATTGCCAAATCATTAGTCGGATCCCGATAGATTTTCTGGACTTCATATGTTTTATCATCCTTAGTTACCACCCGGTAAGCGGCTTCTGTATCGTCCACTACATGTTTGTTGGTAACTATCAAACCGTCCTTACCGATGACAAATCCTGACCCGATGTCCTGCTCAATCTTCCGCTCCTGTGTCTGATTACCGGGTTGCTGCCGGAACATTCCGAACGGATCAGAAAAAAAGTCAAAATTGGGTGTTCTGAGTACTTGTGTTTTTTTAATTCCGACCGTAACCACCGACGGACTGACTTTTTCCGCCACATCAATTACAACCGATTCTTCTTTGAGTATCTTTTGCGTCTCCGTTGCAGTACCGCCCGAAAACTCTCCCCTCGATGGCAGCCATTTATCCAATACCTTATACCCGAATAGCCGGTCCGAAACGGCCCCGCCGGTCACTGCCCCGGCCAGCACTAGCGCTCCCGCAATAAACAAAAATAATCTGCGCATTACAATTTATTTTATTTTAACAATTCTAACGCTTTATCCAATTGCGGATCAGCCGTATCGTCCTGGCTGTCAGTCGGCATTTTTATCTCTGTGTCCGGCATGACTCCTTTCTTATCAATCCACTCTCCCGACGGTCTCAACCACTTGGCTACCGTCACATGCAGGCCTGACCCATCGGAAAAATCTTCCGGCTGTTGAACACTGCCTTTCCCGAATGATTTCACCCCCACCACTTTCCCCCTTTTATAGTCCTGCAACGCCCCCGCCAGAATCTCCGCTGCAGATGCACTGCCTTCATTTACCAGTATCACCAGAGGGTTGTTCAGCAGTCTGCCGTTTCTTTCTACTACACTTTCCAGCTTCTTGCCGTCACCGTATTGTTGGGTAACGACATTCTTATCCGGCTTCAGGAACTCTCCGGCCACAAATACCGATGTCTCCAGATACCCGCCCGGATTATTGCGTACATCCAGAATTACCGGACAATTACGACTACTCACACCCGCGCATTTATCACCGATATCCGTTACCACAGTATTCCACTCCTCCTTTGTCTTGTCTCCGAACCGGTTAAGTTTTATCCAGGCCACGCTCCGGTCACCGGATTCTTTATATTCCACCGTCACGCTTTTAACATTAATCGTCTCCCTGACCAATTCCACTTCAAACGGTTCCTCACGGTCTGCCCTGGCAATCATCAACTTCACCTTCGTTCCCCCCTCGCCCCGAATCAGTTTCACCGCCTCGGGCAGGGCCATCCCCCCGGTATCCTGGTCCACACCTTTCTTATCATCTTTGATATGCAATATCAGGTCACCTGATCTTACCCCCGCTCTGAAAGCCGGCGTGCCTTCCAGCGGTGCCACTACTGCCAATTGGTGATCTTTAAAACCCAGCTGTATTCCCACTCCTTCAAATTTACCTCCCAGATCCGCTTTTGATTCTTCATTCTGCACCACCGGCAGAAATGCGGTATATGGGTCTCCGATCGCGGCCACCATACCGGAAATCGCTCCGTCAACCATCTTTTTTGCGTCCAGATCTGTTTTATCCACATACGATTCGTTAACTTTATCCCACACCTGCCAGAACAGTGAGAAATCGACTTCCCCCGGTTTACCGGACAGTGTTGCCGACCTGTTGATCACCACTGCCGGTTTCCAATTCTCAAATTCAAATACCAGCCGCTGCTTACCCAACAAAAAACCGGCATACCCGCAGGCAATCATTAATGTTCCTACAACCAGCAGTTTTCTCGGATTCACGTACACCATAGTACCAAAGTTAAAGTCCTGACACAAACGGTAGCAAGGCCAGGTGACGCGCTCTTTTTATCTCCCGCGCCAGCCTTCGCTGGTGTTTGGCGCACACCCCGGATCGGTCCCGTCCGATTATTCTTCCCCTCTCGGAAACATATTTCGACAATGTCGCCACATCCTTAAAATCCGGTGAATTATTTTCCTTACAAAACAGGCAATTCTTGGGTACTTTATATTTTCTCTTCGGCTGAATCATATGTCTTATCAGTGTCAGAAGGGAATATCCTCCGCTACTTCCTCGGCGGTCGGTTCTTTAGCCTTAGCCGTCTTTTCTTTACCGGCTTTTGTTGCTTTAGGTTTCACTGATTCCTCAATTACCGGTGCAACCGGTACTTCGGCTGGTACTTCTGCCGGCACTTCAGGTGAAGCAGCCGGCCCCTCCGGTACAGCTTCATATGTAGTTTCCTCTCCCTGACGTCGTGAATCCAGTACCAGCATGTCCTCGATTACAATCTCCGTCGCTTGCCTGGTAGTCCCGTCCGGAGCCGTCCATTGCCGGGTTTGCAATCTGCCTTCAACAAATATCCTCCGGCCTTTAAACAACAGCTGTGAACACAACTCTGCCAATTTATTCCAGGCCACAATCCGATGAAACTCGGTCTCCTCTTTTTTGTCTCCCCCGTCTGTAATCCATGTCCTGTTGGTCGCCAATCCCATGGTACAAACAGCAGTACCCTGAGGGGTGTATCTCAATTCCGGATCCCGGGTCAAATTCCCTATCAGCATTACCTTATTCAACGAACGCGTGGACATTATGTTAGTCTTCCTTAACGAGTAGGTGTCTTACAATCTCCTTATCGACACTCAACTTCTTCGCCAATTGTACCACGGCTTTCCCGGGTAATTCAAGCTTAAAATTCGTATACACAGCTTCCGTCATATTATTAATTTTGTAGGCCAATTGCTTCCGTCCCATCAGGGCAGTTTTTTCTACCCTGCCTTCCAGGGCTTTGATAGTTTTTCCAATTTTTTCCGCCAGTTTTTCCGGATCTTCCGCTGCCGAAATAGCTTTGGTTAAAATAGTCAGGTCAAACTTACTCATGGCGCGTAGTATATCAAACTCCGACTTTAAACTCTACCACGTCTCCGTCTCGCATCACATAATCCCGGCCTTCCGTCCGGACTTTCCCCGCCTCCCGGGCTTTAGTCCAACCACCCAGACTGACAAAATCTTCCCAATATATAACATCAGCTTTTATAAAATGCTTTTCAAAATCGGTGTGTATTACCCCCGCTGCCTGCGGCGCTTTGGTCCCTTTTTTAATAGTCCAGGCTCTCGCCTCTTTTTCACCCGCAGTCAGGAATGTCGATAAACCCAATAGCTCAAATGCTCTGACTATCAACTTTTCCAACCCGCTTTTTTCCACTCCCAGCTGGAGTAAATACTCCGTTGCCTCCTCATCCGGCAGGCCGGCTAGTTCACTCTCCGTCTTAGCACAAATAATTATCACCTGATTCCGGTCCAGCCCCATCTCCTGTGCGTGGTTCTTCTCCATTTCCGACCCGTCTTTCAGATCTTTTTCATCCGCATTCAGCACCACTAGCATCGGCTTTTTAGACAAAAGTTGGAGTTCCTCGGAAACTTGTGCCCTTTTTTGACCCCGTCTTTCAATGGATTCCAGATCTGCCAGTTCCAGTTCGGTCTTAATAATCTCAAAATCATTTCTCGGGTCCACTGACCCTTCCCTGATGATGTTTTCATCAGTAAAAGCCCTGATCACATGGGCTACCGCATCCACTTCCCGGATCTGGGCCAGGAATTTATTTCCCAAACCTGCACCAGTTGAAGCTCCCTTAACCAACCCGGCGATATCAACAAATTTGACTGTAGCAGGAATAATTTTATCCGTCTTTACCACATCCGCCAATAACGCCAGACGGCTGTCACGTACTGGTACCACCCCTATATTTGGCTCAATCGTAGCAAACGGATAATTAGCCACCAGCGCCGCCTGCTTTTTCAACAGCGCATTAAACAAGGTGCTTTTCCCGACATTAGGCAACCCGATAATCCCGATTTCTAACCCCATCCTCCTATTTTAATGCATCCTTGGCATTTTTGATCCTTTTATTTAACAAAATACTAATTAGCCCAAGGGTAAAACTTTCCGGTTTCTCTTTTATTCCCCTAGTTAATTCGTCAAAATTAAACCACTTTATTTTTTCCACCTCTTCTTTTTGCAAAATAAAATCTCCGAAATATTTACTCTGAGAATATATCGTTGTGCTAGAATGCAAGGTTAGTAAGTGGAAAAAGAGATTGTTCTTAATATTAGCAAAGATCTAAATGGTAATTCTCAACCCGGTGAAATCATTCTTAGGGGGAGAAAGATAGCTACTACACCCTTCACGCGCAGCACGATAATTTTCGCTACAAGTGAAGCTGGTAAACCGGTTGTGATTAAGTTCCCCACTAAGAAGAGTAAGGCGGAAAGAGAATGGACTGGATTTTGTAAGGCTTACACAGCAGATGTGCCGACACCTATGCCCATTGCCCTGGTAACAAGCAAGGGAGGTCGCGTTGGAGTAATGCAAGAAGAGGTTGGCGGCCAGAGTCTATATAAATGTCCGGGGGGACAAGCCAGAATACGATTCGGTGAAATTGTGAAAGATATGCACCTTAAAGTGCCAACTGCGGGAATTGAATGGCAGGAAAAAGGGAAAGCAGACTATACATATTATGACAAACGCATTCAATGTTGGTCAGAAGGACAGGTTGAATTGTTATCAGCCGGCAGCACAACTCAAGCCATGCTTGGTCTACTTTCTCCCACTATGAACAGATCTTGCAGATCTGCACCGCCAATGTTTAATCATAATGACCTATATGACAGTCAAGCGATTGTTGGAGATCAAAAAATTTATCTTATCGACTTTGAGGAGTGGGTTGAGGAAAATCCTCTAAACGATATCGCCTATTATCTTTTTCATACTATCAGGTCAAATATGCCAGAAGTTAACTTCGGTTCATTTCTTTCCGGATATTTAGGAAATGAAGTTTTATCAGAACCAGAAAAACAAACCTTAATGTTTTACCTTTTATTTATATCTGCAAGAGCTTTAAACTATTTCCATGCATCTAAAAGCAAGTATTTCGAAATAGCGGAAAAATCCCACCGTGCTGTGACAAACTATATTGATAATGAGAACGTCTGGAAAAGCTAACAAATTTTTCTATTTGAGAGAATTTACAAAACCCAAGTGTGAATAATCATTTAAATACCATAGTTTCCAAACTTTAGCTTCTTCACGATATATCAATAGGGATATCCCTGTGGGCTCGATTACCAGAGATCTAAAAAATCGTCTATAGTGATCAGCCTGTGAGTTTTCTCCAAACAGGCAAGTTGATATAAACAACCTGATAAATCCCTCGTGAGAAAAAATCAGAAGATTTTTTTGAAGATAGTTGTTTATCAAGTAGTCCCTGAACTCTACTGAACGTTTTACCATCTCGGTAAAAGACTCTTCTTCCAAATCCCATTTCCAGTCCCAATTATTTCCGTTCTGCTGGGCCTCTTTTAAGTATTGCCTGGAAAGGTCTTCGTTACGCGACAGGCCATAAACTTTTGAGGATTGGTAGCGTTCTTCTATACCATTAACCATTTCAACTTGCTTATTTAAATTTTCTGCGGCAATCCCGGCTGTCTCAACGGTTCTTATCCAATTACTAGAAATAATTTTGTCTACTACTTTAAACCTTGGTAGCTTTCCCAACACTTCGGCTTGCTTCTTCCCTTTTTCACTTAAATGAGTCTCAGGAGATTGCCACCTTTCCCCTACATTTTCCCCCTCAGCATGTCTGACTAAAAACAGTTTCATCGTTTTGATTGTGTACAGGTTACTGTTTCTTGCTACCGATTGCAATCAACCCAACTATGCTTTCCGTTCTCCCATCTAGGTCCAAAATTTTATTGAACCCTTCATCTATAAACCCTCCAATTGAACAGACTCCTAAACCCAATGCCGTGCCAATCAGATAAACGTTTTGGGCAATATGGCCATATTCTGTCATGGTGTGACGGTAACCTCTGTCTTTGTACTTCACTTCAGTCCGGTCAAATACTGCTGTTGGTATAATAAAAAATCCTGATTCTTTCAGCCATTCTTGATTTACCTGCTTCAGAGCCTGACTTTTCATATTTTCGGAAGGAATTAACTCCAAGGAATGAGTTTTTAAATGGTAGTGATAGACTCCATTTTCCAGATTTTGAACGTTAAATATAAATAAATAAATTTCCAAGGGATATCTGGCTCCCGCTGAGGGGTACATTCGACTTTCAGATTCGGTTTTAACCAAAATTCGTTTCAATCCAACCGAATAGTAGAGAAGGTTACTTAGCTGTTTTAAGCTAACCGGCTTACAGGAAAAATTTCTAATGGAGATTCTTGATGAAAGAGCTTGAAATAGGTCGAATCTCTTACTTGAAGGCAACGGAAGTATTATTTGGTCGAACCTGGGATAAGCTTTGTAGTAAACCGTTTTCCACTCCTGAGGCCAAGTATTGGACGGAGTTTGCGATTCAAAGTGATTAATCATAGTATAGTTATTGAACTTCCTCGCAGGGGATAACTTTGTCAACATTTTATAGGCTTTTGAAAGCTTGGTCATAAGTTTTACAAACTCATAAAAATGGGTGGGGGAAATTGTTTAATTTTCTTCTTTCGTTCTTATTAAATCCAATTTTTTGAGACACTTGGTAAAGCCTTTCGCCTCCAAGCAGTTTTCTAGCTTCATTAAGATAAAACGGCTGAGCTTTAGGAATTATTACTTTAACCACAAAATAATTCATTTTTCTAAAAACTTGGATAGTTATGTCCTTATATAGGATATCAAGTCCAAGTTTTTTAAAAATGTTAATTAAGATTTCTAACTGTTCCCCTGAAGACCGGCTACTAATACTCTTTGGAATATTAGGCGACGTCTTTTGGGAATTCAGCAAAAAGTTTAGTTTTCCAATTGCACTTCTTGAATACCACAAGAACCCACGCGTTTTAATGTCGGATCTTTTCATCAGCGTTTCGCGTGTTACTTTCCTATAATGGTTTTCGTATTCAGTTCTCAGCCAAGTTCGGGTAGTGAAGGTTTCTTCTATCGAACCTACCAATGCTGCAATGGGATCCAGGCTGCATTTCATCCCGACAGATACTGCTTTACCTATTCCCGTCCGGTTAATTACAACTGTTAAATATGTGGGAACGGGAATATCTGTGGTCATCTCATAACAGTAATCGGGGTTCTCAGCTGATGTGATGCCATAGCAATAAATTCCGTTTTCAGTTTATCTGCGATTTTAATTTCCGTCATGTCCTGCTCATTGCCTACAAACCCCACCAATTGACCATCTCCGACAATCGGAGCAATTTTTTACCGCAGAGTAATATTCCTGGCCGTTTTTGCGCCGGTTCAGAATTTCTCCCGTAAATACCTTTTTCTCTGTTTTTATTGCCCGCCATAAATCATCGTAATATCCCCTGTCCATTAAACCACCCCACAACCGGGGGGTTTTACCCAGCATTTCCTCCAGGCTGTACCCGGTAATTTTCTGTGCCGCCTCATTAGCATACAAAATCCGCCCGTCCGCATCGGTTATTATCATGTGCTCGGCCGAATTGCTGACCGCCAGCTTGAATTTTTCCAGCTCGTCCATCTGTTCCCATTATATGAACCTTGAAAGCCGTTGTCACCCCTTTGGAGTAAAATATGACTGTTTCTGTTTATGACCAAACGATATCAGGTCCGGGTGAAAAAACGCGACGGAACCACCGAAGTCTTTCATCCCGAAAAAATTATCCGCGTTTTACTAGCTGCCGGGTTATCCGAGTCGGACGCTCTCCAAACCGCCCAAACTATCTCTCAATATCTGCATTCCCTGCACAAAAAAACCGTCGCCTCACTGCTCATCCGTGACCGGGTTCAACTGGAACTGGACGCCCGTTTCCCCTATACCGCCGGCCTCTACCGCTGGTATCAGAAAACCAAAGTCTGACCTATTTTTTACTTAATATACAGATATATTCCGTCCTTTTTTGTTTCAGGTATCCAATCGGAAAACTTGAAATCCTTGGATACCACTCGGGATCCGGGTTTCAGCTCACGCAGTAATTTCTTCTCCAGATCCCGCATAATACTAGGAAACCCGTAAACCGTCACTATATCGAATCCCCCGAAATCCGGTTTCCACATGTTCCCCCAAACCACCTTCGCAACTCTGGACAAACCCATCTTCCGGATTTTATATCGGGAATATAAAACTAAAAACGGATTTATTTCGATTCCCAGCGCCTGACAGCCTCTTTTTCCCATCTCGACTACCAGCCGGCCGTCACCCGAACCCAAGTCCAATCCCCTCTCACCTGTTTTCGGTTTCGTCAGATCTATCATTGTTTCTACACTTTTTCTGTCTGTCGGAACATACGGCGCCCCCCTGATAACCGCCACCACCATGAACAGCACATAACAAAACGCTACCCCGGATATTAAAAGTCCCAACACCGCAAATACCATCATGTCTTCAATTATATCCGTATTCAATCAAAAAAAGAGCGGAGTATTTGCCCGTGCTCCGCCCTCTTTCTGCTTATGGAAAATATTGGAAATAGTTCGCTTTTTACCGCCAAACTCCAATCCTCCTTAACCCCCTAAAATTACCACCCCGGTCCGAAAAATGCTGTATCTTATTTCACAAAAAAAATGTAAGATCTGCCACATATGCCATCCTCCTCCCAGAATCTGCTGCTCAAATACTTTCAGCAACACCCGTCCCTCTCATACCGTAAAAAAGAAAACGTATTGCGCAGCGAAGATACACCCCAGGGAATATTTTTTATCCTCAACGGGTATGTCAAAATGAACGTGACGTACCCCAGCGGCCGAGAATTGACAGTCAACATCTTCAAACCCTCAACCTACTTCCCCATGATGTGGGCTCTAGGAGACATCCCCAACAACTACGATTTTCAAGCTATGACCCCAGTACTCATTCATCGCTCCCCAAAAAACGAATTCCTTAATTTCTTGGGTCATAATCCCAACTTGCTCGCAGATCTTACCCGCCGGGCATATATCGGGCTCGACGGTCTGATTACGCACATTAGCCGCCTGTTGACTGAAGATGCCTACCACCGGATCATAGCCGCCCTCGTGATGTGTTCAAAACGATTCGGCCGGAAATATTCCCGGAACAGGATCTTTATTGATTTACCCCTGACCCACCAGGATTTGGCGGATTTAGCCGGAGTCACCAGGGAAACCGCCAGTCTGACTTTAGAAAAGCTGAAACAGCAAAAGTTAATCAACCAGGAATCCCGTCATTACATCATCCTCAAGCCCGGCTTACTTTTCCCATAACCTCACAAACCTTCCCCGCCCAATATTACCCGGACATGCACTTCCGTTAATTCCGGGTCTGCTTCCGGAGTTGCCGTCTGATATTCCTCCAGAACTATTTCGTGGATTTCCCGGGCTTGAGATTCGTACCCCGGCAAATACTTAATCAGTGTTTTACCTGAGTTTTTTGTTTGGTAATTTGCAGTCTCGGTAAGTATGTATCCGGATTGTATGAGCCTCTCTCCTACCCCCGCAGCCAAACCCTGGACATTAGTGCCGTTCAACACCATTACCCCGACTTCTGCCCGTTCTATATCCGCACTAGGGGTAATAGTAGGTGTTGGTATCACTTCCGTCGGTACCGGAGCAGTCGTGGCTCTTGCCGGTACGGGGTAGGAATTGACTCTCAGCTTCACGGTCGCTACTGCAGCCACTACCCCCAAAACCACCAACAGCGCGAATATCCCTCCGACTAGCCACAATTTACCCCCAACCCCAGTATCGCCTTCGTCTGTTTCCTCCAGATTCCAATGCGGCTCAATCTTTATTTTAACCAGCCTCTCCGCCGCATCCCAATTCCACAACCCCGGACCTCCGGTAAATAAACACCGGTCAGGTACCACTGCTTCAACTGTTCCGCCCTTAAATGTTCTTACCATATATCTGTACAAATCTTTGTTAACCGCCGCTGCGATCCGCTTACCGTTTATAGATATTACTTTCTTTACCAGTAAATCAGGACTGATCGGCAATTCAGACCAGAATCCTTCCGCTTCGGCATCATTTTGTATAGTTTTTTGAAAACAGACTGAATCGTCCATCACTATCAGTATTTTTCCTCTCCTCAATTCAAATTTCTTTTTAACTGCCTTCCACCATAAAATCAGGTTCGACCTGTCTTTGATCTCCAGATTGCTTATCACTCCCGCGGGATAATCCACTTCATATGCTTTTTTATCTGCCAACGAAAAAATCATCAACCCGCTGGATTTGATGACCAGTACCAACCACTTTCTCCCCATTACTATTTATTATAAAAGAAATTCCAAGCTTTTTCCCAAACTATCTGGAAGCGTAGACCGTTGTTCCCTCCGCGCCGCAAGCTCTCACCGTCACAATCCCGTTGGTATCCACAACCACACTATACCCGCTCATATTGGATGCTACCGTACCATCCGGATCCAGCGGCAACTCTTTTAAATACTTGGTCAAATTCCTGGCGTCGGTTGCGAGCATCAAATCCACACAGGCAGTGGCCGCGACTGCACACCCCCCTGTAGCTATGGCACATCCAGCTACCGCCGTCCCCAATTGGACTTCGGTCCCTGCTGCGGGCATTTTAGTCGGGTAATTACCCTTGTTATCGATTATCGATTGGTGAATAGCCGACAAAATCGTGTCCACATCACTCGTCCTCCGGGCGTTCTTGGTATCTTTCAGTCTTTGTGCCGGATTAAGGGCCACGAACACCGCCACCGCCAACAGCGAAATTATTGTCACCACCAACAAAAGCTCTATCAGAGTAAAACCTCTCCTCTTATTCCCAAGCATCACATCCAGAATAGCTTTGCTCTCAACTGTTTGTCAAGTACTATATCTCCTGCCAACTGGATAGCGTGATTGTCTGCCCCCTGGTAAACACCACCCGCACCTTGCGACCGAAAGCCGTCCCCGTCTCGGATACAGTTAAATCCCAATTTACCGGCCCCGGCAGGCTATAACTTACCCCACAGGTCCCCTCCGGCAGGCTGATCGTCGTCTGGTTGTAGGCAGCATCGTCATGGATTTCTTGCAGGACATCTTCCGCACACCCGTCAACCAGATACCCGTCCCCACCTCCCAATTCCACCGTCAGCGCCGCCTGCCCTTCACCGATAGCCAGCAGAGTGACTGTCGTCGTTACCGCCATTACCACCGCTGCGATAATCAATACCGCCGATAATGCCGCAAATCCTTTATGTTTCATATACCCCTCAATTCCGTCGTCGTCTGTAATGTCATGGTTTCCTGGAATTCCTGTCGTCCGGCTGCCGAAAAATTTGCACTCAGTGTCAGCACCACCTGCACATTCTTGGTTTTTCCGTCACCCGAAGAATAATCAGTGAAAATTAAGTCCGTTACTGTAGTGTCATCTGAATTCAACGATATTGCACCCGCACCCTGGTTGATTCGCACCCTACCGGTATTCAAATCAATCGTGGTGTCAGGGCCGGAATAATTGGTCAGTACCAGGGAATTTGCTGCCACATTGGTAATATTTTTAGCATTTCGGATTTCATATTTAATTCGCTCCAGAATATTTCTACCCGTGGCTGCCACTTCCTGATCTGTCATACTCCTGCTTCCCCCGCCCACCACTTCCCAAGTCACGGGTAGCATCGCACTCATCACTATTCCGATAATGGCCACATACAAAATCAGTTCCACCAAGGTAAAACCTTTCTTCATATCATTGCCCGGCAATATCAATTCTAAAATATACCGGTTCAGCTGAAATTGGTCCTCCCCACAGCGTATTTTCAGCACTCCAGGCCGTCCCGCCACCAGCCAGATGCGACTCCCAAATATCATCAGTTGCCGACGTCGCTGATTCATACATACCGGCCATTACTTCACCGGTATCCGAAACCGCCTTCAATCTGATAAAAGACGTGTCATCGCTTCCAGTCAACACACTGGCCGACTCCCAGGCCGTCCCTGACCACTGTTTTTTTGATACTCTTGCCCCGTTCCCCCACAACAGCCACGCTTTTCCCGGATTGGCCGGGTGCGTTTCCCAAATCAAGTCAAAAACCATTGAAGTAATATTTTCCGCAGCCGCCGAATGTTCAGCGTGCTGGGTAGCCGTGTCCCAAGCACTCCCGGACCATTTTCTAGTATTCAAATCCGCCGCTGCATCCAGCTCTCCGTACATTAATTCATTAGAACCAGGGCGTGAGACCAGCTTCACCCAATGGGCCACACCTCCGGCCGCCGCGATATCCAACAGAGTCGCCGACGTCAAACTCGTCCCGTTCCAAATCCGGTAATACTGGTCCGTGGAAGTCGCATCCCCCCACATAAACATCGCCCGGCCGGAAGTCTGCTCATATGCTACGTCGATTGCCTTCTTGGTGGCAATCGAAGCCGATGCATCCCACACCGCCACCGCCCCCATATTGCTCCAAACACTTCCTGTCCAAACCATCCCATACACGTCAATATTGTCATCTAATAGTATCAGAGCTATCTCATTACTGGTACCAACCGGGTTCTGGGTCATTTCTATCCACTTGATTACCGCTGTGGTCGGCGGTGTCGAAACAGTCAGCGGACTTGACCAACTACTCCCGTCCCATATCCGATATGCAAAATCGACCGACGTGGAATTAGGCAAATAGGCAAATACTGCCCTATCACTACTTTTTTCATAGGCTACATCAAAAGATCGGGTAGTCGCATTTGCCGAACCGATGTTAGCCATAAGCGTCGGCGTTCCCCAACTTGATCCGTTCCACACCTGGGCATAAATATTGCCGTTTGCGTCCAAAGTACCCAGCACCGCCTCATCCCGGGTCCGGGACGCCTCTAGCTCTACAAAGTTAATATTTCCGCCCACAGTTCCGGCTGACCCTTCCCCGCTCCAAACTGAACCGTTCCAGGTCCGATAATACGGCACGTTCGTCGTCTTGGAATACACCATAATGGGCGGGCCGGCTGCAGCGATGGCTGCTTTCCAATTTGTTAAATAAGTGGACAGCGATACAGACAGGGGTAAAAAGGGTGTAAAACTCCAGTTCACATTGGCGGTAGCTTTCTTGGTATTGGCATCCACTTCTTCCACCACCAGAGTCCTTGTATACCGGCTGTCCAGTTCGTTATTTGCCGCCCCGTTATACTCCCAGACTCCCGTTGATCCGTTTCTTCTCAAACCCGTCCCGGCTGTATTTGCCAATTCCGAAAAGGACCGGTTTCTGATCGACCTGGCCGCCTCCACCCCTTCCTGGGCATAATTAACTGCCTCTACCCGTTCTTTGGCTGACCGGTTAAAATTCAAAGCGCTTATCAGGCCGATAATTCCCCCCGTGGCAAAAATCACAAATAAAACAGCCGCCAGAAGTACTTCCAATACCAGATATCCCTTTTTAATCCCCCTTTTCATCTCGTAACCATTCCTTGTGAATTAATAGAAATCATCTCGCTGTCATTATTTCCGGTCACATTAATTGTTTCCGGTGCATCCGGTACCCCAGACATTCTGGCAAAATTCACCTCAAATGCCGATACGGTCAGATTGCCGGTGATATCAGTTTTTTCATCCCAGGTCTGATTCCTACCGACATATGTACTCCCCTGGTATAACACGACCTTTCCCCCACTGAAAGCCACTCCCCATCCTTCGGTTTCACTTTTTCTGGCTTGGGACGAATACAGCTGGGCTTTTCTTAGCTGCTGCACGATTGTATCTGTGGTATTGTCCACTATGTTCTGAGTCAGAAACCGGCTGTAAAAAAGAGTCCCCATTATCGCTAGCAGGGACAATACGGTCACAGCCAATAACAATTCAATTAGTGTCACTCCCGCTTTCATCTGTGTATCCCGCCCGTTAGACGGTAAATCGGGGTAATTATGGCAAAAGCCACAAAACCTACCACCAGGGCTATGAATACCAGCATTGCCGGTTCAATCACAGTACCCAGATTTTTTACCGCCCCGTCCACCTCTTCCTCATAAAAATCCGCCAGGTACAAAAAGGATTCGTCCAGCTTGCCCGATTTTTCCCCTACCTGTACCATCCGCGACACCACCAAAGGAATGTGTTTATATCTGGACCCGCTCATTTCTTTCCCCAACTCCCGACCCTGCTCCACCGCTTTCTGCATCGACCGCATGTAATCGGCATACACCAAATTGTCCGCCGCTTCTGCCGCTACTCCCAACGCCTCATTGACCGGAATTCCGCTCCCTAGCATAATCCCTAAATTCCGGCACATCAATGCCACCTGTATCTGTGATAACAGCCCTCCCACCCCCGGCAAACCCAGCAGCAGGGCGTGCCACCGGGGTCTGATCCCAGGCAGATGTACCACCATCCCCGCCGCTATGACCAATCCCACCGCCGCCGGCACAATTATCAGTCCATAATTCCGGCTGGTATCGGCCACGAAAATCAGGATCCTGGTAGCCAGAGGCAGCTCCACTTCCAGAGTCCGAAACATTTCCACCATTTTCGGCAGTACGAACACAGCCATCGTCACTCCCGAAAATCCGGCCGCGGTCAGCACAATTGCCGGATAGAGCATCGCTGTTTTGACTTTCTTCCGAAATTCATACCCTTTGGCCATGTTTCCTGCCAGATATTCTAGGTTTTTTTCCAGGTTTCCCGATTTTTCTCCTACTGCCACAATACTCCGGTACAGCGTGTCAAAAGCCTTGGGAAACATTCCCAGAGTTTTTTCCAGACTTACTCCGTTGCGGATCTCCGCCTGAATCTTTGTCAGTATCTTTTTCATATCTTTCTGCCGGGTCTGCTGGCTTAACGCTTCCAATGCTTCTCCCAGAGTAATACCGCTTTTTAGCATCACTCCCAGATGTTTGGTAAACATCAGCCGGTCTACCAGACGGATACTGGTGTTCAGAGTCTTTTTGGGCAGTCTGGTTTTTATCACTTTACTCCTTGGTCACCCGCAAAACTTCCTCGATTGTCGTTAATCCCTGTTGCACTTTTACCAGTCCGTCCTCTTGCAAAGTCTGCATCCCTTCACTGATCGCCCGGCTTCGGATATTGGACGCGTCTTCCCGAGCCATAATAAGTTCCTTAATTTTTTCTGATACCACCAGTGCTTCAAAAATTCCGATTCTCCCCACATACCCTGTGTTATGACATACCGCACATCCCTTACCGGCATATATCCGGATCGTCTTTTTTTCTTTACCGAAATACTTTTCCAATACTTGACGGGGAAAATGCGCCGCCAGATCGCTAAAAGCCGCATTTTTAGACACCCTGCACTTCTCACAAATTTTCCGGACCAGCCGCTGGGCGGATATTACATTCACCGTCGAGGCTACCAGATAAGGTTCGATTTTCATATCCGACAACCTGGGTAGTGTCGTTGCCGCGTCATTGGTATGCAGAGTGGACAGCACCAGATGTCCGGTCATGGCTGAATTAACGGCAATATCTGCAGTTTCCTCATCCCGGATTTCCCCGACGAAAATGACGTTCGGATCCTGGCGCAGAATTGATCTAAGTCCTGCAGCAAAAGTCAGGTTGGACTTGGGATTAACCTGAATTTGGTTTACCCCCTCAATGTCATATTCTACCGGATCTTCAATTGTAGCTATATTTTTCTCCCTGGTGTTCAATATTTTTAAGATCGCATATATCGTAGTGGTTTTCCCCGAACCCGTCGGACCGGTCACCAGCACCATTCCGAACGGTTTTTCAAAACCCGCTTTTATTTTCTCCAAATCCTCATCATCCAGTCCCAGATCGGCCAGACCAAACTGCCGGGATTTTTCCGATAACAACCGCATTACCACCTTCTCTCCATGCACCACCGGTACAATCGATACTCTGATATCCAGCTCTTCACCTTCGATTTCTGCCTGCATTTTACCGTCTTGGGCAGACATATGCTCATCCGTCCGCAATTTGGCCGCCACTTTTATCCGCGTAGACACTTGTTCAAAGACCGACAACGGGAGTACCAGCACCTCGTGCAGCACCCCGTCTATCCTGAACCTGACTCCGGCTTCTTTTTTGTGCGGTTCGATATGAATATCGGACGCCCGGTTGTTATACGCATATTCCACCAGAGTATCTACAATTTCAATTGCCGGTGTTTCATCCTCACCGGACCCTGCAGCCGCTTTTTCCACGCTGCCTGCCAGCAATTCATCAAATGTGACCTGTAAATCCTGCCTATACAAGCTCAATGCCTGCTCCAATTCCCTGGGAGTAGTATAAAACACTTCCACCTTTTCCCCTGCCTTCTTGGCCACCAGTCGCACAAACTCTGAATTGGCGGGGTTTTCCATCGCCAGTTTCACTCCCGTCTGGTCGTGCCCGAAAGCGATTGCCCTCTGGGTTTTAGCTACCACCTCCGGTACGATTTGCAGCACCCCGGGCGGAATGCTTACCTGAGACAACCTGACAAACGGCAGGTTTAAAAGTTCGGAAATAACTTTACCCAAATTGGCGTCTGATACCAGATCCTTGTCAAGCAATAGATCATACACGCCCGTTTTTTTTCTATTCGCTTCTTCAGCCAGCTTTCCGGCCTGCCCTGCATTTACCACACCCAGCTCGGTCAGTGTCGCCAAGAGCTTCTCTTCACTGTATGGTTTCATACGCTTCCCGGAGTTATAAAATGATCCACTCTCTTTTTCAGATCGGCCAGAGACATATTGGTTTTGATAATATAATCGCTGGCTCCCAAAGCTTTGGCCCGTGACACATCCTCGCTCTGTCCCAAGTTTGAAGATACCACAACCGGAATATTTTTAAGTTTGGTATCCCCCTTTATCATTTCCAGCATGGCAAACCCATCCATCTTGGGCATCACCAAATCCAACAGAATCACGTCCGGCGCAAACTCCCTCAGCACCTTCATCCCTTCTTCCCCGTTAGGGGCTGTTCGCACCTCATAATCGGGACCGGAAAACTTAGCCTTCAGCGCACCCAGCAAAAACTTGTCGTCTTCGACGAGTAAAATTCTCTTCATATGCTTAGGCTAATCTTATCGGCTTAGCCTACGCCCTGCAACACGGAGTTGACTTTAGTAATAAAAGTCTCCACCGGGACATCAGTCTTGATAAAATAATCCGTCGCACCCATATCCATGCAACGCTTGATATCCTCCGACTGACTGAGATTAGTAGAAACAATTACCGGTATATTTTTCCACTCCTCGCGTTTCTTAATCTCCTCCAGGGTTTTGAAACCGTCCATCTTAGGCATCACCAGATCCAGAAGGATCAGGTCGGGGACACTACTGGCTATCATAGCCAAACCCTCTTCACCGTCTGAGGCAATCAAAACCTCATATCCCATCTTGTCCAATTTAGACTTATATCCCTTAGCCAGTATTTCATCATCCTCAATTATCAGAATTTTTTTCATGCACCTCCTTTCCGGCAGAAATTTCATTGGTCATTTCTACTAGTTCATCCAGCCGGTGGGCGGCTTTCAGAACGTATTTCTTAACTCCCATTCCCATCATCTTAGTTACTTTATCCGGCGAAGCTGAATTGGACACTACCAACACCGGAATATTTTCCCACTTGGGATTTTCTTTCATTTTTTGCATAAACTCCAAACCGTTCATATCCTTCAGGTAATAATCCAGCCAGATCAGATCCGGTACCGTTTCACTTTCTGTCAGCGTATCCAAAGCCTGTTTTCCGGAAGCACAGGCTATCACTCTCTTCCCCGCCAGCTCCAGTTTCCGGGTTACGGCCGTCAGTAGTAGTTCCTCATCCTCTAACACCAAAATCGTGGATTGTCCGTCACTCATACTATTCATTAAACATCAACATACCACTAACTTTCAATCAATGGTTACTTCCCCTTTCTTGGGTATCATCCCCGTCAGAGGCAGCGACAACCAGAAAGTAGTGCCTTTATTTTCTTCGCTTTCAAACCGGATTTTCCCGCCCGACGACTCGACAATGGCCTTCACCAGGTACAACCCCAGACCTGTACCGTCGGTTTCCATCTTCTGGGCATTGTCCCCGCGGTAAAACTTTTCAAATACCCGTCCGTAATCCCCCCTCGGAATACCTACTCCGGTGTCACTTATTTGGGATACCACATCACTGTCCTTCCGGGACACAATTACAGTTACATCGCCGTCTTCAGGAGTATATTTCACCGAGTTTGACAACAGATTCAGATATACCTGGCGGATTAAATGGGGGTCCAGATTGATTTTTGACAGATCCGGATGAATACTCAGCACCAGGTTTAGCTTTTTTACGGTGACTTTTGGTGTCAATTCCAATACTACCCCTTTGATCAGTTCCCCCAGATCCGTCGGTACCGGGTCTATCCTGATTCTTCCTGATTCAATCCGGGAAATGTTTAATAGTGAATTCACCAGCTCGATCATCCGTTCATTGGACTGGTACATATTATGTACGAATTCTTTTTGTTCTCCCACCAGCTCTCCCGCATCACCGGCCAACAGCATTTCCGAAAACCACTTAATGGCAGACAGGGGTGTACGCAGTTGATGGGATGCCAGTGACACAAACTCGGTTTTCGCTTTGTCGATTTCCCTCTCCCGAGTAATATCCCGAAAGACTGCGATTACTCCCACCACTTTTCCCTCCAGTGTCACCGGTGCGGCTGTTGTCGCCACCGCAAATTTAGTGTTATCCCTGCGCACATAATAATTCCTGTCGGAAAAAACCGACCCTCCCCCGGATAGTACCCTCTGGGTCGCCCTTTTCTCGGGTGGAACAACATTGCCTCTCCCATCCAGAAGTTTGACTACCTCAAACCACCTTTTACCCAATACTTCGGAACCTTTCCATCCGATCATTAACTCCGCTGCCTTGTTTATCATTTCTATCAATCCGTTCTTATCCGTTACCACAATCCCTTCTCCGATGCTGGCCAGCAACGCTTCATCTTTAGCCTGCTCCCGGATCGATTCCATCTTCTGTAGCCTCTCTTTTCTGAGTGATCTCAAAGTCAATATCGCCATCCCTGAATTCAGAACATAGATACCGGCCAAAATCCATCTCCATTCGTCCCCGGCCATGAACAACCCCCACTTTCCCAGCACCTGCACTGCCAGCCCGACAGTCGCCTGAATTAATAACAGCGGTATCAATACCCAAATCCATGCCGCTTCGGATTCTTTAGCTTTCATCTTACATTTCTACGTTATCACATCCGGACTGCTTCGGAAACCGAATCCGCCTTCATCAGTTTCCGGCGTATTTCGGCAGCTCCATCAAATCCCCGGATATAAACTTTGACAAATTTCTTCATTTCTGCAAAATTCCTGTCTTGTCCCCGAGTCTTTTCCCATAAATCCAGGTGTTTTTTCCACAGTTCCAGTCTTTCTTCCCGGGTATGTACTTTCGCTTCCGGATTAAAGAACCAGGGATTGTCAAGTACTGCCCTCCCCGCCATCACACCCTCTGTCCGGTACTTATGCGCTTTCTCCTTCGCCTCAGCCAAACTTTTCACATCCCCATTACCGATTATGACTGTACTCGACCTCATTTTATTCTTCAGTCTGACTGCTTTTCCGATTTCATCCCAATGAGCGGGTACGGCGGATTTTTCCCGGATTGTCCGGGCATGAATCGTCACTGCGTCCGGTTTCTGAGCCAACAGAAAACCAATCCAGTCCTCCGTGATTATGATGTCCGACCCTATTCTGGTCTTGATGCTGACCGGCAGTTTTCCTCCTTCCCGGACCGCAATTATTATTTCTTTCACCTGCTCTCTTAGACTTGGACTTGAACTTGAACTGATGAGAGCCGCGCAAGCCCCTGTTTTCACTACTTTTCTTTGGGGACACCCCAGATTAATGTCTATCCCATCAAATCCCAAGTCTGCTGCTTTTTTTGCAGCTCTATAAAATTTTTCTGGTTCCGTCCCCCATAATTGAGCCACGATCGGTCTCTCTCCCGCAGAAAATTCCAGCCTCTGCTGGATACCGATCCCGGCCTTTTCCGATAAAATTCCGTCCGTGTTTACAAATTCCGTAAAACACACATCCGGCTTACCTGCCTCGCATACCATCTGCCGGAAAATCGAATCCGTTATCCCGTCCATCGGGGCCAAAACCGTAAACGGTCTGTTTAGTTGTTGCCAAAAACTCATCAGCTCTTTTTCCGTCCCAATACTATCATGGCATCAAACTCGCTTGCCGCCTCCAGCTCCGAAGACCCACTGGCCAGATCATAACTCTTGCTCAAATCCTCCTCCAGCAGTTTCAATAATTCTTTCTGGTCGACTGTTACAAAAATCTCTGTCTTCACCGCATCACTAACCTCGGCATTTCCGGCTTGGACATCCTGATATCCCAGTCCCTCCAGCAGGGTTTTTGCTTCTCCCGCCGCTCCTTTCACACCGCTGCCATTCAGCACTTTCAGCTTTACATCTTCTCTCCTGACAACACCTTCCGGTGTCGGAGTAACCGCTTCTTCAGCGGCCGGTACCGGGGTACTGGTTACAATTTTAGTGCTTTTAGTTGCCAGAGGCAGGGCTTTGCTCAGCACCAGATATACTCCTCCCCCGCCCAATACTGCTCCGATTACAAAACCCAAAATCACCCAAAACCAGGTTTTGCCGTTTTTCGGTTCATCGTCATCCGCTTCCGGCATAGATATTTCCGGGGCTGCCGTCACCTGTGCAGTCGCCAGGCTTGCTTGCTCAGTAGTCGGCTGAGCCGATGGTACCTCCGGAACTTCGGGTAAAACAGTGTCCTGTACGTTCCCCACTGCTGCAAGGGCGGCCACTGCTGGATTGGATGCCTCCGATTCCGGTGTCACTGCGGAAACCACCGTTCCCCCCGGTTGTTGCGCCAGCATCGCCGGAATCACTTCCACCTTCTCGACCTCTGGAGTTTTTGTTTCTGTCTCAACTTTCTTTTCCGTCTTCTCACTTTTCTTTTTGGCAGGCATTACATCATGCTAACACACAAAACAATTTCCTTACAAGCCCCCCCATTTACCACTCTACTTAAAATATTTTTTGTTACTTAGCTTCTCCGGCAGCAATGATTCCCGGGTATATTTCTGATAACCCTTACCATATCCCAATTCCCCCATCAATTTGGTCACCGGATTTCTGATTTTCAGCGGTATCGGCAGATTACCGAATTCCTTGATGTCTTTCAGGGCTGCCATATAAGCGTCATACGCCCGTCTGTCCTTTTTCGCCTGAGCCAGATACACAGTTCCGGCCGCCAGATTTTCCTGACATTCGGGTAACCCCACGGTCTCACACGCCCTGAAAACGGCATCCGCTACCACCAACGCAGTCGGAGATGCCACATCCTCGCTGGCAAACACCACCATCCTCCTGGCAATAAACAACGGGTCCTCTCCGGCGTCAACCAGCCTAGCCAGATAATAAAGCGCGGCATCTGTATCGGAGGCTCTCATGGATTTGATAAATGCGGAAATGGTGTTGTAGTGTTCCTCTCCCAGCTTGTCATACCTCAAATGTCTGGACTGCAGTGCCCGGTTTACTTTCTCCTTCGTAACATCTCCATACAGCTGACAGGTTGCTTCAATCAAGTTGATAAACTGTCTGGCATCTCCGTTTGCCAAATCGGCTACATATTTCAACACGTCATCTGAAATCTTCATTCCCGAATCCTGGATCTTTTTCCCGATTATCAGCAAATCATCGGCTCTCATTTCTTTCAAAATGAACACCCGGCATCGGGATAAAAGCGGTGCTATCACCTCAAAACTGGGATTTTCCGTCGTCGCCCCCACCAGAATAATCGTTCCGTCCTCCACATATGGCAGTAAATAATCCTGCTGGGCTTTATTAAACCGATGGATCTCATCCAGAAAAAGCACAACTGATTTTTTGGAATTTATGATTTTCCTAATATCTTCTTTCCCCGCAGCCACTGCCGACAGATTTACAAACTCCGCTTCCAGACCGGATGCATAAATTCTTGCCAGTGTCGTCTTTCCGCACCCCGGCGGTCCCCACAAAATGAACGAAAATTTATGTTTCTTCTCAATTGCCGTCCTCAGTGGCGCTCCGGGTCCTGTCAGGTGCTCCTGACCTACAAATTCATCCAGTAATTTCGGTCTCAACTTTTCCGCCAGCGGCACATCTTTCATTTACATCTTATGTACGATCGTACAAACGGGGTAACTTTTACCCCACTATTTTATAACCGTTCTTTTGAATTGCCTGTATAACAATATCTTCAGAAATAATCTTCGGGTCATAATCAACTTCAACATTTTGTTTCACCCAATTGCACTTCGCATCCGCTCCGATATCTTCCAACTCCCCCTCTATCAACATTGCACAGCTGGTACAATGTAATCCGGATAATTTATAAGTTTTTTTAATCATAAATTTATATTTGATCAGTTAATGACAGTCAACTGACCGGTATACATCCCCATCCCGCAGGAAAATGCCAGTCCGCCGGTCCCCGAAGGTATATCCACATCAAAGCTTTTACTTTCTCCCGGCGGCACCACCTGGGATATTCCTAATTTGGGAAACTCGAATGCCTGGATACATCCGTAGCCTTCTTTATTGACCAGATTCAACTTTATCTGGCTTCCGGCTCTGACCACCGGATTATCCACCAGATACTTATTTCTGGCAAAAGTTATTGTCACCTGGTCGGCTGCCGCAACCGCATCCCCCGCCACTGTATCCCGACACAAACTGATAGCACATTCAGCTTGTTTTAATATTTTTTGGGCACTTACAGGACTCCCGGCCAATACCAAAGCGGAATTAAAACTGAATATTGCCATTCCTGCCACCAACCAGGCAGCTGCCTTGCGGAACTTTTCTTTAAACATCTCACCCAGTTTTTCCATCACCAGCCCCAATCCCGCAAACATCGGGCTGGTACCCAGCACAAATACCGCCATCACCACCGCCCCACCCCAGGGATTTCCGGTGGCCATTGCCAGAGCCATCATAGCCTGCGTTGTCCCGCAGGGAATAAATACCGTCATCAATCCCAATGTTACCGGTCCGAACATCGCCGCTGTCTTCGATTTAAACTTGGACCTAGACTGATTTCTGATCATCCGTGTCAGAAACCTGGGGGTTTGGATCACAAACCGCCTGAAAAAAGGGTGTACGTCCAACAGTGCCAATCCCACCCCCAGCATGTATAACGCCACAGCTCCCTGAAACACAGCTTTCATTATTCCCGTCAATTGAAAAGCCGCCCCCAATATCCCCAGCAAGAAACCCAATAGTGTATATATAACTAATTTTCCCGCCAGAAAACCCGCTGTAGCCGCAAACTTGCTCCGATTCTCGCTCTGGGTAATAGCTGTAGCCAACAGCCCCCCCTGCACCGCCATACATGTCACCCCGCCGGCAACTAGACCCGTGGTAAAAACCAGCCACAAATTAGGCATCGCGAATATTATACTACTTCAGGGTACCACCAATTCCTGCACCATCTTCCGCCTCAATCCTACCAGATTCATAGTAACCGTCAGATCCGGCCGGAAATTAAAGTACTCAGCCGGGTAATCTCCCGCCGCATTTCGCTGAAGGTCGACTCCGCCAATCCCTATCACTGTTCCGTCGACCCGTAACTGCCGGTCCACGCCGGCTCCTCCGATAGTCCCCGTATCAAACATCCCCTGGGCAAAGAATATACCTTCCAGGTGCGGCGTGCTGTAAACCAAAGGCGAAATATCCCTGTAAACTGTCTCGCCCACCGACGAATTAACGACAATATTTCCGCTGGCAAATATTGCCAAAAACCCGGATCCGTTAGTCAGATTCAGATTGCCGTTCAGGTAAACATTCCCGTCAACCAGGATAATTACCTTCCGGCTACCAATATCGATATTTCCCGACAAATTCAGATCTCCCGTCCGCTTCATCACCCCTACCAGAACAACCGGTCCGCCCGGACCGGGTGTGGGTGTCGCGGTCGGAGGTATCGGAGTGGAAGTAGCCGCGGGAACCGGAGTATTCGTCGCCGTAGGCGCCGGGGTATTAGTCGGAGCAGCCGTGGGAAATTGAATCACAAACCAGTAAACTTTCCATGCTACCGATGTTGCTCCCCTGGTAATTTGCAGGTTTGTAGAAGAAGTTAATGCAAATCTCCAGCTGTTAGTACCAATATTACCGGTTTGGGTTGCCAGATCGTCTTCAAATGCACCATGATTAATCCAGCCCGCCGATGCAGGTAATACCCTGTTATTTGCATAATCAACCGCCGAAATAGTCTGGGCAATAGTTGCTGTCCCGTTAGCAATTGAAGCTTCCCCCTTTTGTACAGTAGTTCCCGATGGAAACTGTACCAGATACCAGGTGACATTTTCCAGGCGGCAAGTGGATATACAGAATCTTTTAATGGCCAAGTGGGTTGAATCTGTAATTTGACCAGCAATCAACTCACCGGCTTTGATATTTCCGGAATTGGCATAGTCTTGCGACAACATCAGCCATGTCCGCGTCGTGTCTATAGCGGTTCCCAAAGTCACAGTCTTTATTAAATCTGAAGTGGATGTTGTAAATGCCACATCACCCGTATACACGGTCGCATCATTTACTTCCACAACTTGCCAATCCACAAAAATATTGGCACTGGCTATTGTTGAGTACAATTGAAGATTTGTGCTGCTGGTAATTTTCGCCTTTACGGCATCTTTTCCTTGATAGGCGGCAACCATAGCGGTATCCCTAACAGAAATTATGGGAAATGCCTTGGAGGTATTTATGGCAGTAGGCAGCGTGACATTCATTGTTGTCGAGGTCATATTTACCTCCGATGTTGCTCTTTGAACTGTCACACCTGAAGTAAATTCCGTCACATACCAGGTAATTGTTAAATCTTCACCGGCTGCGCAAACACCCCCTTTGGTAAATTGGATCGTGGTCGTATTAACTATCTTCGCTGTTACTTCACCACAACTGGGATAAATACTGGAAAAGCTCGATCCAAAGGTGATAAATGCTTTATTTATATCTAAAAGCGGTGTGGCCAGTGTCCGTGTTTGCGGTGTGATGCCTGTCGCATAAGATATTGTAAACGTTCCTGACTGCACCATTCTCACCGCCAATCCTCCACCCCCTGGTACAGGGGTGGGTGTGGACGTCGGAACCGGAGTATTTGTGGGAGTCGGGGAACTTGTCGGTACCGGTGTATTGGTCGGCGCCGCACCACCTGCCGGGAACTGAATAACCCACCAAGACACAGCCACTGCCGCTGATCCGGTTATCCCCCTGGTCAATTGCAGATTAGTAGCCGAGGTTATGTCCATTTTTACACTTCCCACACCCGGATTGTCATCTGACGTATACGCCACGCTCCCCATATGGTTCTGCCATCCTGAAGCCGCCGCCATAACTCTTTTGTTCGTCAAATCAACCGATGAAATCGTTACCGGGGCAGTTGTCAGTGTCGACCCTATGGTCGCTGTTCCCTTCTGTACTGAAGTTCCAGCTGGGAACTGAATCACATAATAAGTAATATCCGCCACTACTCCGCTGGCTGCTCGGGAAAACGTCAGTTGTGTACTGGTCATTTCCCCACGGATTAATTTTTGTCCGATATCAGCCGTTGTGCCGAAATCAGACGTATAAGAAAAAAGCAGCCAGGACCGGGTAGTATCAATATTTGATATTGCCGCTGTCTTGGTCAAATCGCCTGCCGCGAAAGATACCGGGGCACTATTGCTCTGCACATTTGCATCGGTCATCTGCACCACCTGCCATTCCACCGTAGCATCTCCGGCTGCGGAAGTGGTGGATAATTCCAGATTGGTGGTACTTGTCAGCTTTGCCTTTATAAAATCATCACCGCCATAATTACTCCCGCCCTTCTTAAGTGAAATTAACGGGAACGAATTTGCCAAAGTAATGGCCGAAATCGGGACATTTTTTACCGTTGAATTTGCCATATCCACCGTTCCTCTCTGCACCGTCACCCCGGAATTGAATTCCGCCACATACCACTTTATAGACACGTCCACTCCCACACAGACGTCATACCTGTTGAAAGCCAGTACCGACGCACTGGAAATTTGCCCTGAAACCTGCCCGCATTTCGGATCCGAACTGCTGAAACTCACCCCAAATGTCAGAAATGCCCTGTTGGTACTGGCCAGATTCGGGCTCATTGTCGCAGTAACCGAAATGCTGCCGCCCGGCAGCGTCACCGTCCCGCTTTGAACGGCTCTGAGAACCGTACCTGTAGGGGCTGGGGTCGCCGTCGGCATAGGTGTCCCAGTAGGTTCGCTGGCTCCCCCGCCGGACCCGGAAACAGACAGCTTATTAGCAGTCATGGAGGCATCTATCGCTATATTTAGTGCATTCTGGTCATATGAGTCTGCCGACAAGATGTATGGATTTGCCCTGGCCACAATCCTTTCTTTGATGTTTGAATATTGGTTTTCCGGACGGTTCACCAAGTTTACCCACGGATACAACAACCGCACCAGCCAGCCTCTGCTGCTGGCAGAAGAACTATCTAACAAGTAAATCCCTGCCCCCACCCCCAGCCCCGGAATTCCCGAAGATCCGGCTTCTAGAAAATACGGTGGCGGTGCCCCGGCAGGCAATCCCGCACCCAAATCACCCGTTGCGGCAACGGCATTTCCTCCCCCGCCTGCTTGATACCAGGCATTTGTTGTCACGCACCCTCCAATTCCGGTCTGCATGTTACTCTCATTTGGACAGTATGCCGGAGCTGTGGACCGCAATGCTCTTACCCCGTATGAATAAGTCGTTCCGCACACCTCCGCCGGATCATCCCAAGCCGTAATTCCGGCACCGACATTCGCCTGCAGAGCATAAGACGCCATCGGATCATCGTTATCCTTGCGGTATATCCCGAATCCGGTTTCATTGTTGGAACTGTCGGTCCAGTTCACTCTGACATTCCCGCCCGTGTCCACCACCGTTACCGAGGCCGGCATGTTAATCGGCGCACAGGTCGGAGTAGGAGTCGGTGTCCGCGTCGGTGTCGGGGACGCATTAGCTACTGTAATCGGAGCAGACGAAGAACACCTGATTTCCCCATCCGAAAGGCGTACCTGAGCAGACAATGTTGTAGCACCCTGGGCCACACCCGTTGCTGTAGTCAGATAAGGAGCGTTATTTTCCGTTATTGATGACAGACTAACAATTCCGGAAGGCGCGGATGAAAACAATACTTGTTCTACCCCGCACGCACCCGCGGTAATCACCGGAAACGCTTCAAAGTTAATTGTCCCCCCTGTGGGGATGGAAGCCGGATTAGCCGGCACCACATTGACCGTACAATCGCATCCGGTGGAGGTAGGCGTGGGAGTAGCCGGTATGGGAGTAGGAGTCCTGGTGGGTGTCGGTGACGCTCCCGGTGTGGGAGTTCGCGTCGGCGTTGCCGAAGGACCGGGGGTAGGCGTTCGAGTTGGCGTCGCGGAAGGACCCGGTGTCGGTGTCGGTGTTCGGGTCGGCGTCGTACACACCACCGCCGTCGTATCCGAACTGACATTGTTCCCGCCCATCACGCACTGCCCGGTAACCGTTGCCAATCCGCCCGAATTACATGTTACGTTAGTGTAATACGGACTTGAAGAATCACTGGTAGAACTGATGGGAGCTACCGTTGAATTAGATGTCGAGAAACCTATTCTGTCGATAGTATCGGAAGCTGGTGTGGGAAATGCATTAGCCTGAACCTGATTTACTTCCCCCACCAGATCAGTTATCGATGCCGGAACCATATTAATACCGCAACCGGTCGGATACGGTGTGGGCGTCCGGGTCGGAGTAGACGTGTTCGTCGCCCCTGGCGTCGGTGTCCGTGTCGGAGTATTAGTTGGCCCCGGAGTCGGAGTCCTGGTTGCCGTTGGCGTCGGAGTCCGTGTCGGTGTATTTCTCAGCTCTATCAACCCACCGCACTTTACCCCCCAATTAATTGCAGCTCCGCACTGCACCCCAAACTGGGTACACACCCGTTTTTCCTGGGGGGTGGGGATCAAAGTTATGGAAATCGGTGACGTCCGGTTAAGTGTCGATCCCATGGTCGTAGTACTGCAGTCATTAATATTTGTGTTTTGCCCCAACCGCATGTATTGGGCTGTCGAACTCACGTTCACCTGAACATTCCGGTCATAAGTTATACAGTCCGATCCTCGCGGTACCGCATTCCATTCAACCGACATACACCCGTTGACATTGGAACTGGTATATGACGCACAACTCGGTGTCGCCGGACAGCCAGTCGGAGTAGGTATCGGGGAAATATATACTATCTGCCCATAGCAGACCTTGCTGTTGTGCAAACTGGCGTTATAAAACTTTGCACAAACTCTTTTATTTCCGTAACCGGATGACAACGTCCAGCTGGCCGAAGTCGAATATCCCACAATCGGTGACCATCCGGCACTTTGGGGCACACTGGTACAGGGCGTCGTCTGCGGAACATTGATATACCGCATGTTGGCTGCCGCTGCACCGGAGGAATTAACGTTGTTATGCAAAGTTACCGCAGCATCACTCGACTTGCATCCCGGCGCCGGTGTGGCATACAGGTTGGCACTGGTGCAAGAATCTATCCACATATTCGTATAGCTGGAACAGGTGGGTGCCGGCTTTATCAGAAATTCCACCCTGCCGCCCTCCCCGCAGCCAATATAAGTTGCCACCCCGGTGTCTACGTCCAGTGGTATCGCTGCCCAGTCCTGATTTCTGGCTGCCACCGGCCAATAACCCGTCGGCAGATTTACCAAAAATAAATGCACGTAGTAATCCCCGTTACCCAATGAGGAGCTGTTTCTTGCTTTCGGAGCCTCGTAAGATCCGATAGTTGTACAACTGGTACCGTTGTCGCCGCCGACTTTCATCAAATAATGATAACCATGTGATCCGAACTCCGTATAATCTACCGAAAGATTGCTGATCGCATTGTAATTGTATCCGCACCCGCTACCGGCAGTCCCATTCACCCAATTCGGACGGGAACCGGTGACATTATCATCAAACAAGCTGTTCCCGTTAGCATCCAACATTACCGTCACATTCAGCCATCCGGAGCTCACGCATCCGCCCCTCGGCCCGGTGGGAGTAGGGGTTCCCGGCCCGATCGGACAATATGTCTGGCACTGGTTGTCCATCATAGTACCACCCGCCTCGCAGTAGGTGTTACAATTACCGACATTCCCGCAATTTGGGGATGTCCCCGTACAGGGAACCGAATAATCTTCAAAATTACCAATAGGATCTTCTTTTTGACACGTAATTTGACCGACACAAGAATACGCCCCGACCTTAACCGCCCCAAATACTCCCGAAATCAGGATTATCAAGCATCCCCAAAGCAAAAACTTCCCGTCCCTGAACGGCATTAATTAAAACTAACACTTAAGACCAGAGCCCGTCAACACCGACTTAACGCCTTAATGTCGCAACACCGCACTCCGGAGTCTCATGTATGACATCAGCACGTGGTGGGACTTGTCGTGTATAAAAACCGCTGTATATCCCGCCATTTACTTTTTCCAGTTGTTTCAAATATAAATCCAGTTCAGGTCCGCAGAGAGAAAAAAATAACGGATCCTGCAAGCTCCTAATCACATAAATCTCACCCTTGGTTCCAATCCCACTAAATTTACTTCCCATCATTATTTCTCGAACCAACCCCCCAAACCACTTTCCTATGAAACGTCCTCCCCAATTTCTTGAGATGATTTTTTCATTCAAACGCACAAATATTCCAACCGTTCCGTCATCCGCTTGTGAAATTTGATGAAAGCTATGACCGGTAAACCACTGATCTCGAGTAGTCCAGCTCCCGGAAGGCATCCATTTATCGTATGTTGCATCCACCAATAATGTGGTTTCGGATTTCCCTATTGCAACCTTTCCCCCCATTTTCCAACCCAATTGCATTTTCAACTTCTCCCCGTCCGTCAATACCGCCAAATCTTTTCGTAATATTTCCACCGGTTTCAAATATTCGCCGTCGAGATTAAACCTGTAATTTTTCACCTGCTCCAAACTCATATGGTTAATATCAAATGAAGCCATACCGTTTTCTGAAAGTTGCTGTAGCAGTGAATTATAATAATTTGTGTAAATATTGTTCCAAGCGAATATCTCTGTAAAGAATCCCCTGGCAATTACGCCGGGTTCTGCCTCATTCATTGGAAACTGCCAACCCCGATCCCTGGTCCACTCATTTTCCGTTGCCAGGTAAACGGTGGTTTTATAACCAGATTCCGGATCAATCCACTCGCTGCGGTTCATCCGAAGTACCTCCCCCGTCTCCACCCTCACCCCCATCTGCACTTTATCCGTCTCGTCTTTGTACAATAAATAAGTCTTGTCGGCCAGAGACACTTTTTGTGAATAATTCAACTCTTTATTTTCCAGTCCCCAATAAGCTCCCGGATCAAGTTTGGGAGCTAATTCTCCCGATTTATCCGCATCAGCTTTCTTAATTTCTTCCGCGCTAACCCCGTTTAATACCACCTTATACGGATCCGCCGCATCCACCACAATTCCGGTCTCTGATGTAGGCTGAGGAACCTCAGTAACCACTGGTTTCACAACTCCGACCTTTTCCCATTGGGCAGTTTTCAGATTCAATGTCTCGGCTACATTTCCCGCCTGGTCCAATCTTACCCACGCACCAAGCCTGTATCCCAATACTAACTCCTCGTTGCCCCCGCTAAGTTCCAGAGGACCAAAACCGGTCGGGATATCAAATTCCCCTCCGGATGGATTTGGAGGAGTCTGCATGTATTGACCGTCTTTAATGGGTATTGTGAATGTTCTGCCTGCATAATCTCCACCAGCCTGTAATAACACGCCCGCTCTAGCCCGATTTTTATTGTCAAACACATAAATATAGTGCAAATCCACCGATTCCGGATTAAATGGTCTGTTTTCTGCCAACCCCCAATAATCCTTTACCCAACGGCTTAAAACCTCTTCCTGTCCACGAAACTGTCCGTTCTCGATAAGCTTTATCTGTCCATCCGAATATCTTCCTCCCGCTCCTTGGGAAAGATCCGGTCTTGATGGTGTTGGAACCGCTGTCTCCTCCTCGTCCACGACCGTCACTCCCGGTCTGGGCAAATCCGTCCCCCCGTCCGGCACTTGCGACGGCACACCCATGGCATCAGCAGCATTACATGCCCACAACACTGCCGCGGTAACGGTTATCACCATAGTCCGTCGCAAATTCACCGGCAGCCTGTTCCACGTAGCATCCGCCATTTTTTCTGCTAAATCCACTGCCATACTCATCACCCCGCTCACCTTATTCCACACTGGCTCCGCTCCCGCTCTTACTTTTTCCCGTACAGGTTCAACAACTTTCTTCCGAATCGTTTCTTTTGCCTCTGCTATTGCTAATTCCAACCTTGATTCTTGCCGAAATTGTTTCTTTTTAGGCAAAACCGGCAAAACATCCAAAACTTCGGATCCATTTTGGTCCAATATATACTCGATGTTCGCATTTGCATACCACCCCATCGCTCTCGGCCCCAACGGGATCAGATCTAGACTCTCCCTTGACCATACAACCGGCATCCTGGGTTTTATACCCCTGTTTTTGAATTCTTTCATAGTACTAAAAAACCCCGATTAAATCGGGGTATAAACATCAGGCATTCCGCCCGAAAACAAGACTAAAGATCAACGCCTCCGTCTTTCTGTCCACTAATCCACCATTATAGCACTCTTTACACTATAGGTCAAACACAGTGCAGACCTATCAGCCGCAGGCGCTTAGGTCAAACAATCAAACACCCAATTTGATAGTTCACTGTTGATGTTGGCTAACTGGTTTTTACCGGAAATCAGGCTTCAAACAAGTCAAAGATCAATCCCTTATGGAATTTATCCCCAAACCCGTCCATCCCTAAGACAAATCCTTCGCTAAAGGTCCAGTTGTTTAGACAAACGTAAGGCTTCTCCCTGCATATACCTTTTTATATCTTTCCACACTACCTTCTTAAACATCCTCGGCATTTCCGTCTCATCCGCCTCCACGAAATACTGCATGCTTTTCACCAGAGTAAATGCATTTTCCTCTAATTTTATGAATTTCCGATCATAATACCCAAACATTTTTTCGAAGCTAAATTTTTCTCTAGAGAGAAAGTATAAATCTATATAATCCTTTTTAGTCCCCCTGCCCGTAATTGCGGCTAATTTCATAGCCGCAATATCTTCCAAACTGGCCAGTTCCACCCCTAAAAATAATTCTCCCTTTTCAATCTTTTGATACGGATAATTAAACAAACTAATTTTTATTCCGTTAAATTGACCTATTATTGAATGTTCAAGTAAAGTCGTGCTTTCATATTTTCCCGCCTTTCCTAATTTTCTAATCACTGAATTAGCATCAAATTCACCCGATATAAAAAAATCAAAATCCACCGATTCCCGATGTCCCAGATACAATGCCAGTGCGGAACCACCGGCCATAAACGCTCGGGAAAATATTCTGCTTTTGGCTAATACGGCCAAACTCTCCTGCGCTGGTTTCGATAGGGTTGATGAAAACATTTTATCTCCCTTGTGGGTACACCATAAACTAATCCCCAAAAAGTAGCATTCCGAAGAGAAATATCCCGGACATGCTTTAGAATCCACCTCACTTTATCGGATGAAATATTCCTTCTTATCCACCGGGCAGCGTCCAATCCCCCGATTTCCATGAGCCTGGACAATATAAACTTCCATCTTTTCACTAAATCTAGCGTCTCAAAATCTACATCCCAAAAATACTTCTTAAACTCCGGTGGCAGCATTCGCATACCTCAATTATATCATCAAATTCAGGCTCATTTCAGGTCAAAGTACCCTGAATTCCAATCCCGCGTCATCGGCGCTATCCCCAAACTCGTCCAGTGTCATCTTCCTATCAAACCAATCGGCCATCCTCTCCCGCTCAAACTTGTTCAGGTGGTCCAGACGGGAAGCAATAAAATAGGTCAGTTTCT
>Ga0075647_106_pt2 | contig 71562 bp, 94 predicted proteins | sample RifGroA1_FD_68241 | JGI IMG/M metagenome (GOLD analysis project Ga0075647, IMG submission 68241) | Microgenomates (Amesbacteria) bacterium GW2011_GWA1_44_24
CCCCCGTCACCTCCCCCGCAGACCCCCAAAGAGCCGCCCGCTCGAAAAAAACCCAGGAAAAGGTAAAATAAATACACCATGAAATCCCCGTTCAGAAATACACTCATTCTCATTTCCGCCCTCTCCGCTGTCGGTACTATCCTTCTTCTGGTCAAATTCTTCAGCCGGCCTCTCTTCTAACGCTGCTTCATCCAGCGATAAATTACCAGGTACAGCCCCAAAAGAGCTGCCCATGATATCCCCAGAGACAGCCCACCCTTGTTAACCCCGGGCCATATCGTTTGCCAGCCTACGATCCCGAACATATTTACCAGACTGATATCCCTCTTCATCAGCGTGTCCAAAAGTATCATCGGAGCGTGCAAAATTGCCAGAACCGCTAGCATTACAAACACCGCGTCCAGCCAGTCGTTTCCGCTCACTTTCGGTCTGTTTAATGTCATATCATCTTTATTTTATTATAATCAGATTATGATTTCAGTCGTAATTCCGGCATACAATGAAGAACACACTTTGCCTTTGTGTCTGCAATCCCTATGTGAGCAAGCCACTTCCCTGCCCTTCGAGGTTATTGTTGTCGACAACGCTTCCACCGACGGCACTGTCCGCCAGGCTAAAAAATTTGCCAAAAAACTCCGTCTGAGAATTATCCCGGAAAGCACCAAAGGCCGCAGCCCGGCCAGGCGGACGGGTTTCGCCGCCGCTTCCGGCGACACCATCCTCTCGACCGATGCCGATACGGTCGTCCCCCCCGATTGGGTCGACAATCTGATTCGGACTCTTGATAACGGGCATTTTTCCGCCGCCACCGGACCTTGCCGGGTGACCGATCTCCGGCCGGGTCAGAATCTCGTTCTCAGTCTCTTCCAGCCTACTGTGATGATCTGCTGGCGTCTTGCTGCCGGCCATTACTGGCTCAACGGTTTCAACTTCGCCATTCGCCGGGATATTTATCTCCGATCCGGCGGTTTCAATCCCCGTCTCAACAGCCTGGAAGACGTGGACTTGAGTCTTCGCGTCTCCCGTATCGCCAAAATCAAATTCACTCCCCGTATCCGGGTCGTTTTCTCCGGCCGCCGCTTCCGCCGGGGGCTGGCTGTGGGCCTTTTCGCCTATGTCCGCAGTTTTATCGACATTTATATCCGAAAAAAACCAAACAGCATTCTCCCCGACGTCCGGTAACGCGTATCAAAACTGGTCCAGAAGTTTCTTATACTTCTCAAATGTTTTTTTCAGCTTCTGCCTTCGCTTGCTGCGCGTATCAACCACCTTTCCCCCCATCGGATAATCAAATATCTCCTGTGTTATCGGCCCTTCCAGTAAAAACTTGGATACTCCCACCACCAGTTTTCTGACACTTTCCAGTGTTCCCTCTCTTCTCAACCGTCTCAGAGACATGACCAGTCTGGGAGATTTCAATAAGTGCCATGATGCTCCTATATCCGTTAGCCTTTTTGTCAGGTCAAAATCTTCGGCAATTTTAATCTTCTCATTAAATCCTTTTACTTTTTCAAAATCTTTCCTCAAAACCACCATATTAAAACCCAATACCGTAGGTTTCTCCATGGATTTGGCCATTTCCAAAAGCATATTAATAAACATCGTCACGGTCTTTTCCGAACTGCTCTCTGAATCCGCTTTTACCCAGGTCGTCAAAAACCGGCATTTCGGATCCTCTTCGATCAGATAATTATGTATTTGGCTCAAAAAATTTGCCGGTATCTGAGCATCCGCATCCAGAAACACCAGAAATTTCCCCCTGGCTGCTTTAGCTGCTTTGTTTCTTTGTGCTCCGACATTCCTGATGTCCGATATCATAATTTCCAGATACGGCAAAACCCCCTCATATTTTTTAGCTTTCTCTACTGTTTTGTCCTCAGACCTGCCGTCGACCACAAACGCTTCAAAATCCTTATCTATCTGCCTATCCAAATCCCGGAGGAGCCGCGGCAAATATTTCTCCTCGTTAAGGGTGGGTATCACCACCGAAAAAAACGGCGTATGTCCGTTCATTCCCGAATTATATCAATCCTCAGGGGCATTTGTCTCATACGCCCAAATCTTTCTTACCAACTCCGGCACGGCAGATAACGCCTCATCTCTTTTTGTTTCTTTATTCAATACCACCAAAACAAACGGGTCAAACTTGCACTCTTCTACTCTTACACTCTTACACTCTATCACTCCCCCGTCCGCCCACACTCCCGCACCGGTCCCCACTTTGTGAATTACTTTCACCCCGTCCCGGACCGGCAATCCGGCGGGTATTCTGTCTTCATAAATACTGTCTGTCAGCCAACTCTCCATCTTCTGCCAGTATTCCTCCCGTAAATACTCTCCCTTATACAGTTTGACCCACATCCTGCCCACATCCGCTGCGGTGGTGGTATTTTCCTCAAATGAGCTGGCAGTCATGCCCAAATCCAGCACCGATTCCTTTACTTTTTCCTGTCCTATAGCCTGCGTCAGTATTACCGGCGCGGTATTATCTGAATTCTTCCCCATATCCTCCAGCATCCGCACGTATCCGTCCTCCAATTCCAAATTTCCGTTTTCAACTTGCTTAAGCACTGCCGCCATAATCGGAACTTTCATAATCGACGCCGCCGGCATCTGAGTATCTTCGTTTATTCCGTACACTTCCCCGCTGTTTAACCGGTAAACCCACACGGCATACTCCCCCGCCAGTCCCCCCACTGTCCTTTGCAGGCTCGCGGTGATATCTGAATCCCTCTCTAATGTAACTATGGCCTGCGGTATTTCATTAGTCTCGAGTGCCTCTCCCCATCCGGCCACTTTACTTCTCCTGACCCCTCCTCCCGCCATCCACATTCCCAGGCTGACAATACCTGTAATTGCAAATGCCCAACCGATCATTTTCCGGTTTACATCCGGTTTCTTCTTTTCCTGGCTCCTGGCCCCCCTCTTTTTCTCCGGCTTAACCTTTTCCACCATCCAATTATAATCCTCTTACTAGATTCGGCATTTCTTTCCCTGCCAGTCCCTCCGTCAGGTTCAACACTGCCAATTCCCCCATTTTTTTCCTTGCCCCCTCCGTAGCCGAAGCAATATGAGGGGTCAACAGGACATTCTCCATCAGCAGCAGTTCCGGATGCGGGTCCGGCTCATTCTCAAACACATCCGCCCCGTATCCGGCAATCATTCCCGCCCTCAGCGCTTCACCCACTTCCACCTCATCCACTACCGGTCCCCGGGCGGTGTTTACCAAAACCGCGGTTTTTTTAAATAGATGCAGATTAGTTTTATTAATTAAGTGCCTGGTTTCAGCTGTCAATGGTACATGCAGGCTCACAAAATCAGACTGGGCCAGCAACTCTTCCAGTCTGGCTTTATATTCGTAATTGACCCCTTCTACCGGTTTTCTGTTGTAATACTCAATCCTCATCCCGAATCCTTCAGCTCTCCTGGCCACCATCCCTCCGATTCTTCCCATGCCTGCGATTCCCAGTGTTTTTCCCATCATATCCCGCCCCACAAATATATCCGGATCCCACCCCCGGTAGGCCGCATTTCGCATAAACTCCCCCGCCTCGGGCAGTCTCCGCGTCAGCGCCAGCATCAGGCTCCAGGTAAATTCCGCCACGCTCTCATTTACCTCGTCACAGGGGGTATTGGCCACTTTAATGTTGTGCTTTTTGCACGCCTCTATGTCTATATTGTCATAGCCCACCGCATAGTTGGCAATTACCTTTAGTTGCCCGCTCTTGTCATGCACCAGCAACCCCTCATCAATTTTATCCGTCAACAGTGTTAATAATCCGTCGTATCCCTTCTCTATCTCTATCTCTATCTCTTCTCTGGTAATCGGTTTATGATTCGGATACATCACCACCTCGTGTCCGGCATCAACCAGCGGTTTGCTCACTTCTTCCCAAAACGGAATCATCCTGGTCACAAAAATCCTTGCCACCATCCCAGTGTACCAGACCTGGCTCTCTCATTACCAGTTCCTTTTACCCCTCTTCTCTCAATTCTCCATTACCAACACATCCTTAATTCTTGTTGCCATATTCTTATTCGTCAGTAACTTCTCATCATAAGTTATCACCTTACATCCCAACCTTCCCGCCTGCTCCAAAAAGAGAGCATCATACGCCGAAACATCCCACTCTCGCATCAATTTTCCAATTTCTGATATAGTTGTGGTGTTAAAATCTTCAAACCGTATTCCCGCCTTCATTAATATTTTCATCCCCCCAATTGCATCTTTATTTTCCACCTTTCTCTTCTTAATCAGGATATTTAAAGCTTCAACCAACATAAAAGTAGGAGCCCAAGCCTCAATCTTTCTGTCCACAATCCATTTGTACAACTGGCGTGCTTCCCCGACTTGTTCTTCACCCTTCCCGGGAATCCATTTCAGCACCACACTTGTATCCACTACAACCTTAAGCATTATCTCTATCCCTTTCTTCTCTAACTGCCCTTGCAGCATCCAATTTTACCCCGCTCCTGGATACTCTATCAAATATGGCATAATCCCTCTTTAATCTTTTTTCCAAAGGCAACTTATTAGATCTCTTTACCCCGGTTTTTTCTAAAATCACCTCCCCTAAGCTTATTCTTTTTTTTAACGCTTCCCATCTCCATTCCGCATGGATATCCGCGGGTAAGGTGATCGTCGTCCTTATCGTGTCCACACTGCATCATAGCATCGTAATGCTATGATGTCAACTAAATCTCCGTTACCGTTATGTCTCTATTCTTTTCCAGCCACTCTCCCAGTTTTTCCGGATTCAAAAGACCCGCCTGTGGCCCGACGAATCCCAGAACGGACGCCGAATTTACCGTCCCCCATTTCATCGCCTCTGCAATCGGTTTCCCCTGCATATGCGCCGCCAAAAATCCCGACCCGAATGCATCCCCCGCTCCGGTTCTCTCCACCACCGGTGCCTCCACAATCGGCGTATGCAAAAATTTATTTCCGTCATACGCAAAAGATCCGCCCATACCGTCGGTTATTATCACTACCTTCGGCCCGGTTTCATGAAGTCTCTTCAATAATTCCTTGACCTCCGTCGCCTGGTCCTGCATCCCCAGTACTTCTGCCGCCTCTTCCTTATTTACAAACAGCACTTCCGTTGCCGCATATACATATCGCAACGGTTCCAATCCGGCTTTAATCTGCCTGGTCCCGGGATTAAAACCGATTCTGGCATTGTGAACTTTAGCCCATTCCACAGCCTTTTGGTAAAACGGTTCATATCCTTTACCCATCGAGGTTATATACACCCACTCCGCATCCAGTTCCGGATCCTCCGGCCATTCATTTACCGAGTGTGAATAATACGACAATATTGTCCTCTCCCCCAGATAGCCGATCACCACCCCGAATCCCATCTGCCCGGGTTTCTCCTGCACATATTTGATCTCCACTCCCTCGCCCGCTAAAATTTCCACCGCCCGCTTATCCGTCCATCCGTCCCCCACCGCCCCCAATAGTGCGGTTTTCCTGCCCAGCCGCGCCAATCCTACAGCAAAATTCCCGGCGTTCCCGCCAATGGCGAACTCCACTCCGTTAACCGCAATTTTTTCCCCAAACCCCAACTCTATCATGCACCGTTTCCGGTCCAGACTGCACATTTCCGTCACTTCATCTTCCGGCAGTTGCACAAACACATCCATCCTCACCGGCCCTAATGAAATGGCATCATACTTCATATATTATTTATAACATCTTGGTAATCCGGCGCACAGGTATCCCAGCAAATAGCATCGCAGCCGGACGCCGAGCCCCGTCATCCCCAAATTATTTGTGCTACTTTCTTGGCAATCCCCACCGGATCCGGATGTTGCCATACATTCCTCCCCACCGCCATTCCCGCCGCCCCGCTGTCCATTATCTGTCTTACTTCCTCCAGAAACTCTCCCTCCTCTTTCTTCCCTCCCCCCTGTACCACCACTCGCGTTTTTCCGGCAGACTTTACCACCCAGGAAAAACTTTGGGTATCTCCCGTAAACGGTAGTTTCACCATATCCGCCCCCAGCTCCAGTCCTAGTCTCGCCGCATATGCAATAGTTTCATTCATTTCTTTTTTATCTCCTCTATCCCTATCTCTCTTCTCTATCTCCTCAATATGTTTACCCCGCGGGTACATCCAGGCCACCACCGGCAAATCTTTCTCATGTGCTTCCTCCACTATTTTCCCGAATTCCTTCATCATTTCTTCCTCATGCTCGCTCCCCACATAAATCGTATATCCCACCGCCGTCGCCCCCAACTCCATCGCCCTTTCCACACTGCACAACTGCAGTGAAACCGGCTCCTCCTTCTTATGAAACCCCGTCTTCCCGTTCAGTTTCACCACCAGGGGTGGTAGCTGATCACTCCGGTACTTTTCCGCTATTCCCGCCTGAAATACTATCCCCGTAAACACCCCCGCGTCTTTAGCAATCTTCTCTATTGCCGCCGGATCAACATTTTCATCACTGAAATCCGTCGGCCCGTGCTCCATCCCCTGGTCATAGGCCAAAAGTAGACATTTCCCTTCCCTCATTATTTTCCCTACATCCGCCATATTCTCAGTATATCACCCGAAACAGTCAATAATAGCTTGAACCAATTGTCCTATATGTTCAATAGTCGGCACCTTCTCTCCCGCATAATCCCCCCTCAATATCTCCCATTTCGGTTTTACCCAAACCCTGGCTTCTATTCCTGCATCGCGAGCCCCGATAATCCTTTTTTCTTAAAGTCGATTCCGAAAAAACTCGCGTATTCTCAAATCCCCAAGTCTTCATTCTTAACTTATTTAGACCGGGAGGAGCGTGTGTCACAAACACCTGCTGCAATCCGGCTTCTTTAAGAGTAGCTATAGTTTCTCGGGTTCCGGGATATAAATCAGGAACTGCCGTATATATCTTCCGTCTCATTTCTCCTGCCCACTGTCTTGTCTGTCCTGGGTCCAAATTGTAATCATGAGCTATCTTACTGGCCATCAGGTGATACTTGCGTGGGTGTACCCCACCGGTAGTCAAGTACATAGCGTCGTTCATGTTCCTCCATTGTCTCCATATTTCCTCATCGGATACCCCGCATTCCCGGGCGACTTTCTCACATAACTGTTGCATCGGAACGTCCCAAACAGGTCCGGAGTCGCAAATCGTATGATCTATATCCATACCTATACCCCGCCAGCCGTTTTTATTTATGGCCCTGCGCAATTCTTCAATCTGTCCCATAATGCCGCATTATATCAACCCAACGAGCAGATGGAGATGTCCCCTTTATTGCGCATGCAGGGGTATGCGAACAGGAGCGCAACGGGTCCGCGGAGTCCGCTTAGCGGACGAGAGGGAGGTGAGCACCTGCAGTCGCTTACCCCGAATGCGCCACAAAAACAGTTATTCCTCCTCACCCAGCAAATAGTACAGCGCCACGATTACGGACAGCACTCCCACCGCCATTTGCAGAGAAATTCCGTACAGCGACCATTTCAAAAGCGGCGCCATCTGCTCCGGGAGCATATGTGCCAGTCCTCCCAATAGAAGGAGCGACCATCCCAGATTCATCCATTTTTCAGACTTTTTCGGCCACTTAACCTCTGCCATTTTGTCACTTGTTTCTTTGTTGCTCTTTTTAACCGCCATTATCTATCACCACCAATCTCTCGGCTTATTATATACTCAAACTATGCCCGTTCCCAAGAAATTCTTTTCTTACCTGCTCATTTATACTATTTTTATTTCCGCCTTTATTATTCTTTTTTATCGGCATAATTCACCTCCGCAGCAATCAGCAAAGAAAGGTGCCCCTTCATCTGACTGGAAAATATACAACAGCGAAGCTTTTGGTTTTGAACTCAAAATCCCCCCTAACTATTTCGACTGGGAAGAATCCGATCCCGGCACCACCCTTCCTCATCAAATCTCCTTTCACGAAAAATCAGTTGGCGGATTTTCTTTAAGTGGATTATATTTGACAATTACGGACAGAAAAAAACTGCAGCAATATTACATGGGAAAAGACCCTGTCAAAAACCTTTCAGACTACCAACAGATAGAGTTGGCCGATGATAAGGATATCACTTCCATCACCCCTGCCACCCTGGACGGCCAGCCTGCTCTCAAAGTCATCTATGGCAATGGCCGGGATATGGTTTTTCTGGCTACCGAACCTGATACTTGGGGCGGACCCGTCAAATATATAACGCAATATAACGGTAAATTTTACATTTTTGAATATTACAGCGATGATCCCGGAGTATTTTCTTTATACGACCAAATCCTCTCCACTATTAAATTATCAGATACCGCGCAGGAAGCCGAACCCCCCGGTGGACGGGATTGCATCACCGGGGGCTGCAGTGGTGAAATTTGCCAGGATACCGGTACCGAACCTGCCATTTCTATTTGCATTTTCAAAGAAGAGTACAACTGCCTTAAACACTCTGTGTGCGAGAAACAAACCAACGGTATATGCGGCTGGACCCAAACCCCCGACTACTTGGATTGTATCAATAAACTCAAATAACCTGTCCTGATTATGGCTCCCTTCGTTTTATCCATTTATATATGTTCAATCCCCTATCATAAGAATAAACCGTGGATATATTCTTTTCCTTTAAGCCAAACATATTTAAACAATCAGCCCAATCCGCTAAATTAGCCCCATAAAAGTTCAATGTATTTATCAAAGTTTTTTTATTTTCTATAATAATATCAGATGACAAAACACTGCCGATATATTTTGATATAACTTGTCTGTCCAGAAGATATGCACTCCTCAATACCCATTCAATTTCAGATATCACCAAACTCGTAGTCATCAAATCCCGATTTTCTTTTAATAACTTTATTGATTTTTCAGAATTGATTCCCTTCCTGGCAAATATTTCTATAAAAACGTTAGTATCTATGAATTTATACCCCATATTTTTTAGCTAATCTTTTGCTCTCTATTTTTCCGGCTAACTCAATAATCTCCAAAACTGACTTTCCTTTCGTCAGTGAGGTATCTTTTAAAGATCCCTGAAGAGAATCCCAGGTATCCCCCGCTTTCTTTATAGTTATAGTGTCCCCGTCCACCTTGGTCCATAACCGACTGCCTTTCTTCAAGCCCAATTCTCTCACAATCCCTACCGGCAAAGTGAATTGATTTTTAGAGGATAACGTTACTAACCCTGTCATATCTTACAATATATTATATTCCTTACTTACTGTCAAGCCCCTTACTTTCTCGCTAATACTCTCTTAATGGCCATTTTTATAGAGGCGACATCCATTCCGTATTTTTTCAGCAGTTCCCCCGGTTCCCCCGATTCCCCGAATTTATCGGGCATCCCTACAAATTCCATCGGAGTCGGTAAATTCCGTGCCAGCACTTCCGCCACCGCCGACCCCATCCCCCCGCTCACCTGATGTTCCTCCACGGTCACCACCGCCCCGCATTTTTCCACCGCCTCAATAATCGTTTTTTCATCCATTGGTTTCACCGTATGGTTATTGATCACCATCGTCCCTATCCCCTCCCCATGAAGTTCCTTCGCCGCGACCAAACAATCATAAAGTAACGGACCGCAACCAATTATTGCGATTTGGTTTTTGAGATTTGAAAATTTTGAAATTGATTGAAAATTGAAAATTGAAAATTGAAAATTATCAGAATCCCAATACACCTCCGCCCTCCCCATTTCAAATGGCATTTCTTCCGTAGTAATCACCGCTGTTTTTTCTCTCGCAAACCGGAAATACACCGGCCCGGGACAGGACGCCGCAGCCAGCGTCATTTTCCGGGTTTCAATCTCATCACACGGTACCACCACCGTCATATTGGGCAGTACCCGCATGATGGCAATATCTTCCAACGCCTGGTGCGTCGCTCCGTCCGGCCCCACCGATACCCCGGTATGTGCTCCGGAGATTTTTACATTGAGGTTGGAATAACAGACCGAAACGCGTACCTGATCCCAAGCCCTGCCCGGGGAAAACACCGCATACGAAGACACAAACGGAATTTTTCCCGCCGCCGCCAATCCCGCCGCAATTCCCGTCATATTTTGCTCTGCCACCCCGCACTCAATGCTTCTTTCCGGATACTTCTTAAAAAATTCCTCCGCCCGCGTACTCTCCTTCAAATCTCCAGTCAGCACCACCACTTTTTCATTCATCTCCCCCAATTCCATCAAACCCCGCCCATATCCGTCTCTTGTAGCTTTCTTCTCCAAATCTTTCTCAAATACTTTTGGATTTAAAACTCCCTTCGGCATATGATTGATTATATGCTCCCGGCTCAGGTTAAAAAACACCCCCTAATCCCAATACTATTACTATTCACTATCACTCGCATTATCAATCTTACTCTTCTCCCGATTTTTAACGACGAAGCCAGTTATCTGGACTGGGGCTGGCGGGCTATCCATTTGGGTGTCCCTTGGCACTCCCTTTACGACGCCAAACAGCCGTTATACATCTGGATTTACGGACTGGCCGAAACTATCATCCCCGATCCCCTGATTGCCGGCCGTCTTATATCAGTATTTACCGGTTTGGCGGCCCTTTTGGGTGTCTACTATGTTTCGCTTCTGGTTTTTAACAGACGCGCCGCCCACTTTTCTGCTCTCTCATATCTCATGTCCCCCCTCTTTTTCTTTTACGACCGTCAGGCATTGTTTGAATCCGCCGTTACCGCCATGGGCATCTGGTCAATATATTTTTTACTGCGTCTGATAGCCGCCTCCCATTTCAAATACACTGTCGCTTTGGGCGCCTTATTCGCCTTTGGTTTTTGGATCAAAACCTCTGCTTTATTATTCATCGTCCCTATTACGATTTACTATTTGCTGGCAACGATTAACTCCCCCCGCAAGGCATGGCGTCTTACTCTTGCAATTTATCTGTTAATAACCACCCTCATTCTTCTTTTTCCTCTGCTTTTCCAGTCTAAATTCTGGATTTCATTTTTATCCACCAACAGTCAATATTCCTTGTCAGTTTCCGAAATGCTCCGCTTTCCCCTTTTTAAATGGGGCCAAAATTTAATCGCTAATCTAGATATCGCCTTCTTCCAGCTCTCCCCAACTATATTCATCCTGGCTTTATTAGGAGTTTTGTTGTCTTTAATAAGTCGATCCCGTCACTATTCACTTTTACTGTTACTGTTACTTTCCCCATTGCTTCTGGAAATCCTGTCCGTCCGTACTGTCTCCCCCCGCTACCTCTCTCCCTTTCTTATTCTCATCCCCGTTTATTCCGGCCTGGCACTATCCCGCTTTCCGGTTCTCTCAGTCGGTTTATTGCTGCCAGCAGTCATGATTTTTTTCCAAATGACCAATCCCCCTGCCTATTTTAAATCTCTGGCCAGGTTTACCAGAAACTCGGCCATCGAAGTTTATATCTGCTGCAGCTTCACCGGCTATCCCACCCGGGAGGCTCTGGAATATGTCAAAACCCTTCCCCCGCCCAACCAACAAGTTTTCGTCGGCAGTTTTTTAAATCCCGGCAATCCTCCCAGCGCTCTTTTCGCCTACTTCCGCCGCGACCCTCTGATCAAAACCGGCTACCTGGACAGCCAGCTTTTCCCGCCGATTCCCGATCAGGCTGAATGCCTGAGTTCTGACATTCCTGTTTATTATCTGGGTCAAAACCATTATCAGGCCGGTTTCAATCGCTTCCTCACCCCGGTCAAGGACTTCGTCAATCCTTACGGCTCGGAAGAATCCGTCACCCTCTACACCCTCAAAACCGGTTGCCCTCCGGAAACCACCCTTCCCCTCAATCTCGCTCGATAAACAAGTCTCATTCCTGCTCGGATTTGATTCTCCCCCACAGTGTCCGCAGTTGTTTTATTGCTACTACTCCCTCTTCCGGTTTCGGCGGCTTGCCGTGCCAGGTAAAATCCCCTTCCATAAACTCCACTCCCTTGCCGGGAATCGTATGTGCAATTATCACCGTCGGATTTTCCCGGATGGTTTTAGCCTTCTCGATTGCGTCGGTTATTTCCCTGATATTATGCCCGTCCACCTCCAAAACCGTCCAGTTAAATGCCCTCCATTTATCCGCCAACGGTTCCAGCGGCATCACCTCTTCTGTATATCCGTCAATCTGGATATTATTCCGGTCTACAATCGCCGTCAGGTTGAAAAGGTTGTTTTTCCCGGCAAACATCACCGCCTCCCACGTTTGTCCCTCCTGCATTTCCGCGTCACTCATCAGGCAATACACCCGCCAACCGGCCCCGTCCATTTTTGCCGCCATTGCCTGCCCTATCGCCTGCGACAATCCCTGCCCCAGCGGTCCGCCGGTATTTTCCACTCCCGGCAGCTCCCGGTAATGCGGATGCCCTTGCAATGGACTTCCCAGTTTTCTCAAAGTCACCAGTTGTTGGTGCGAAAAAGCTCCCGTATGCGCCAGCGTCGCGTACCACACCGGGCAGATATGACCGTTAGACAGGATAACTCTATCTCTATCTGCTTTCCATGGATCTGCAGGCTCCCAATTCAGTACCCCGGAAAAATACAGTGCGGAAAACACATCCGCCATCCCCAGCGGCCCGGCCGAATGCCCGCTGCCTGCCGCCAGCAACATGTTAATAATATCCTTCCGGATTTCATTCGCTTTTAATTCTAAATTTTTTATTTGCTCACCCGTGAGAAACATATTTTGCAGGCTTTGGATCACCTTTTCGGGCAGTTTACGCAGCCCCGCCCAAATTTAAATTAAAACAATCTTCGTTTTTGGCGGGGCGAGTATGCAGATAATGCCCGAACCGGACAACGAGATCGACAAACTGCAGGCAATTATCGGTGCCAAGAAAAGTGTGATCAAAGTCTGCATATTATATTTCAAACGGTTTTTCCGCCGGGCTGGATTTATGTTTCTCGTGTCGCAGCATCAGCTCAAAAAGTTCCAGTGAAACAATCACTTCCTCCGGGCTGTCCACCACCCGGTATACCTGAAACTCCTCCGGCCGCATCCGCATATTGGACATGAAAGCGGCCATAATTTTCTCCCAGAACTTCCCGTATAAAATCAATGGTTTATGATGCCCGAAATACAGCCGGGCCAAACCCCACGCCATTCCGAACTCCGAAATCGTTCCCGTCCCTCCTTTGAAAATCAGGTACGCCTGACCAACATCCAGCAGTTTCAGGGTTCTCTCCAGATAGTTTTTTGTCTTAATTTCCTCGTCAATCGGATTATGCTCATCCCGGCCTTCAAAGTTTTCCACGTCTTTCGGATAAAATGTCACCCCCACCACTCTTCCGCCTGCTTCCTTGGCTCCCTCCGTAGTCGCCCGCATCACTCCCGGACCCCCGCCGTTGGCTACCATATACCCGGCAGTAGCCAGGGCTTTTCCCACCGCGAAAGCCTGATGGTACAGCTCTTCATCCGGTTTGGCGTCGGCATATCCCAGACACACCACCGTCCTGATGATTTTTTCCGCGATTTTTATCTTTGCCATAGCCTTTATTTATCTTACCATCCCAGCACCCTCTTTACTCCCACCGCCGCTTCATCCGCTCCCGCTTTCTCCAAATCCGCCAGATGCTCTTTTTGCACTCCCCCGTCCACGCAAATCCTGAACTTAAACTTTGACTGTTCTCTCAAACTGTCTAGCCTCTTAATCTTCTCCATCGTTTTCGGATCAAACTTTTGTCCTCCGAACCCCGGCTCGATTCCCATCACCACCACATATTCCAATTTCTCAATATAGGGTTCAATCGCTTCCACCGGTGAATGTATATCCAAAGCCAGCGCCGTATAGTCTTCCGGCCGGGAAACACTTTCCATCTGCACAATTATTCTTTCAAAACCTGCCTGCTTTGCAGCTTCAAAATACGACTGTACATTCTTCTGTATCACCATCAAATGCGCATCAAGTTTTAACCCCCATCCTCTTACTCCCTGCCTGCTGGCGGGCAGGTCTTCCACTCCTACACTCTTATTCGTCGTATACTCACCGTCAACAAAATCAATCTGCACCCTCTCAAAGCGCCCGCTTTTTTCTGTCTCAATCAGCAGCTCTTCCAGCTTCTGCGGATCATCTGTCAATATAGCCGGGACTACGCGCATGTTTTATAAAATTCCTCCAGCGCCTTAATCTGTACCTCTTCCGGGTGAATTTCAGGGCGTTTCTGTTTAATTAAAGCTATCGCCTCCGAAACACCCATATTTCTGTACCGGATCAGGTATGCCGCCACCATGGTCGGACTTCTGCCGTGTCCGTTGCGGCAATGCACATAGATAGTCTTATTAGTCTTAACCATTTCATTGATTGCCGCCGTGCCTATCGCCAGCTGGTCAGGGTTGGGAGCCTGTTTATCTTCGGTCGGCAGCCATAAATACACATCAATTCCCGGCGTCGGTTTTTCATTACGTTCAATTTCCAGGTTCACTTCCGCACAAACTCCCAGGTTTTTAAACTCCTCGGAGTGCACCGGGCAACCCGGTCCGGGACACAAATCCGATCCGATAATAATATTCTCGGTTATCTGTGAATAGTCAGTCCTGTGTCCGTCCATAATCATTCACTGCCCAGTCTTATCGTTTGTTCCACCAGCCGGTTGGCATACCCCCACTCATTGTCATACCATGCCAGTACTTTCACCAGATTCCCGTCTATCACCTGGGTAAATTCAGGATCAATAATTGCACTGTAACTACCGCCGATAATGTCACTGCTCACCAAGTGTTCCGGCACTCCGTCTGTTCCGGACATCCCCAAAATCCCTTTATATTGGGAATTTTGCGTCGCCTCCTTGAATGCCTCGTTTATTTCCTCCCGGGTAACGTTTCTTTTTGTCACAAACACAAAGTCGGAAATTGATCCCGTCACCACTGGTACCCGCAGAGAAATCCCGTCAAATAGACCCTTCAATTCAGGTATCACTTCGGTTGTGGCAATTGCCGCTCCCGTGGAAGTCGGCACTATGTTAACCGCTGCTGCCCTGGCTCGGCGCAGATCTTTATGCGATCCGTCCTGAAGCACCTGGTCGTCGGTATATGCATGCACCGTCGTCATCATCGCCTTGGCGATACCGAACTTGGCATGCATCACCGCCGCCACTGGCGTCACGCAATTTGTCGTACAAGATGCATTGGAAATTGCTTTTACATTCCCGTTTACTTCATTTACCCCCATCACATACGTCCCCACGTTTCCCCCCTTGCTGGGCGCCGAAATGATCACTTTTTTTGCTCCGGCCTTGGCGTGTTTCATCGCCCCATCCTCATCCGTAAACTTCCCGGTACACTCCATCACCACCTCCACCCCGTATTTACCCCAGGGCAGCTTCTCCGGATCTTTCTGTGCCAGTACCGGTATCCTCAAATTCATGCTCGGCACCACCAGATACCCGATCAGCGGATCTTCATCTGTCGTTTCTTTGACCAATCTCATTTTCTCTATCTCTATCTCTATCTCAAACCTCCTGTACGTCGTATCCTGCATTACCAGATGCGCCCATCCCTCAACCTCCATGGACCCGGAAGTATTGATCGCCGCAAATTCCATTTCGTTATGATGCTTCAGTAACCCTATCCTTAAAGCCAGTCTCCCGATCCTCCCGAAACCGTTAACAGCCACTTTTACCATACATTAAATATACACCATCGTATCTATTTCAAAACTGCCTCTATCCCGGGCAGAGTTCCCGTCCCCAGATACTCCAGCATGGCTCCCCCCCCTACCGAAATCCAATTGAATTTATCCGTCAATCCGTATTTGGATATCGCCATCTCAATATCTCCCCCCCCGGCAACCTTATATGCTTTTTGGTTTCCGGCTATTGCTTCCAATATGGCTTTCGTCCCCTTTTCCGCCCCCGGATCTTCATATTTACCCATCACCCCCGCTGCTAATATCACTTCCGCTGTCGCAATTTCTTGAACATATCCGGCAATCACCTCATCGCTGATATCCAGCCCGTCCGGGCGCAGTTTAACCCCGGAGATCATCCCTCCCGTCAGCACTGCGGCAAATTTATCTTTAAAATCCCGGGCAAACTTCTCCTTGTCACTCACTTTGACTCCCCCTATCACCAGTATCCGTCTGCCGGCTTTTTCCCAGATACCGGACAGCATTTCTACTTCTTTCTCAAACCTCAGACCCAGATATACTTCCTTCCCGTCCCGGCGCATCACCTGCGGCAGGGCCGAAATCGAAGCATGCCGCCGGTGGGATGTGGCAAAAGCTTCATTGACATACACCTCCCATCCCTCGGCCAAACTCTTGGCAAAACTTTCATCATTCAGCTTTTCTCCCCCGTTATCTCTCAATTTGTCGTCAAATTCCACCCCCACATATTCGTTTCTCAACATGTTTATCAGGGGAACTCTCGTCTCACTGTGACCTATTACCTTTATTTTATCCGCTCCTTTCTGTCTCAGAAAAACAATCATCTGTCTTACTGAATTGGCTCTCGGGTTATCCGCATCATCCACATCCAGATCTCCTCTTACCAGCACTTTTTTCCCGGTCAGCTCAGCTTTATTTACCCACGGCAGGTTGTCCTTCATACCTGGAAATCTTTTCAATCCTCCTCAAATAATTGTCCGACTCCACAAATTCCGTTTCCAGGAATTTCTCCGCCAGCTCCAGCGCCGCCAGTTCATCCGTATTGTCTGAAGCCAAAACCAGGATATTGATATTATCATCCTTCCTCGCCGCATGGACCTGATCCGGCGCAAATCCCAAGCCCGCCCGGATTCCCCTAACTTTATTGGCGGCAATACACATTCCTATCCCGCTGCCGCAGACCAGAATTCCCCGGTTTTTTTCACCCCCTGCTGTCACTCTCTGGGCGGTATCAATGGCATAATCCGCAAAGTCATCCCACGTGTTGTATTCATATGCCCCGAGATCTTCAAACTCATATCCCCTGCCCTTCAGCCACCTGTTGATTTTAGCCTTCAATTCCCATCCCCGGTGATCCGCCCCTATATAAATCATCGAAGTACATATCCTCCGTTAATATCCAGGCAGGCTCCGGTAATATGTGCCGCCTGGTCACTGGCCAGAAAATAAATCCCGTTGGCAATATCCTGGGGCGAGGCAATTTTTCGAAGAGGGATCATCTCCGCCCTTTTCTGAAATTCCCCCTGGCTCCATCCGAATCTTCCCATGTCGGTATCCGCCAGGCCGGGAGCTACGCAGTTCACCCGGACTTTCGGCGCCAGCATCACCGCCATACTTTTGGAAAACGCCACCACCGCCGCTTTTGTCGCCGCATAAATCGGATCGGAACTGCCAACCTGCCCGGCTGTCGAGCTGATAGTCACTATCGCCCCCTCTTCCATTTTTCCGATTACTTCTTTGGTACACAGGTACACCCCGACTTCATTGACATCCATCACTTTCTGCATCAGTGCTTTGTTATATTCATCCAGGTATTTATCCTCCAGCACGCCGGCACAGTTTACCAGGCAGTCCACTCTTTTATAATCCAAAAAGGCTTTCCCGAAAGCCTCTTTAATGCTTCTTTCATCAGACACATCCGCCTGGTAATACTTAATGTTCTCCCCGTCCTCCACCCGATTATTTACATAAAATCCCGCCACCTGCCACCCTTCTGCCAAAAATTTCTTAGCCGTCGCCGCACCTATTCCCCTGCTCGCCCCCGTAATAAACACGGTCTTTTTATCCATCATCCGAAGTATACAATATACCCCTCATTAAGCCTACCCCAACCATCTGTCCAACAACTTATAAATATCCCTTCTATGGCCGATTAATATAATGTATATTCCTTCAATATTCCGTCTATATATCATCCTGTAATCACCCATCCTTACCCTATAAATATTTTTATATCCTCTTAATAGTTCTTCACCGGAGACCTTTCCTGACCCCCCTACCGATCTTATTTTTGTCCCGACTATTATCTGCTTCATCTTAGGCAATTTTCCCAACTGCCTTTCCGCCCTGGGAGATATGATCACTTTCATATACCCAATTTCTGTGCCGCCTCTTCAAAATTTTTGCCCTTGGAAAAATCGGTGGATTTTACGGCCTGGCTATCCACATAATCCTCAATATAAGCCTCAATCCGTTCAAACAATTTTTTCCCGATTAGATACGCCTCCACCTTATTTCTGTTCTCCACCGCCACCGGGTAATCAACCGCCGCCCGGATGACGTTAGTCGGATTTATCTTTAATTGGCTTATAGATACGAAAGTCACAATCAAATTGTATTCTAAACAGCCCACAAGTCAAGCCCTTTAAACAGGTCTTGTATTAAAACTCCCTTGCCAGCTGACGCAGCTGGTACTCCGGATCTTCCGCCAATACGATATCCGTTGCCAACAGGATTCCCTTGGCTCCCATTTCCAATCCTGCTTTCACATCTTCGGGGCTGTGTATCCCCGCCCCGATCAGTATTGGGCAGTGAGTACTGAGTACAATTTGTTTGATTGTCCCCGATTTCTCGGAAGCCACCGATTTTTCCGTACTCCCTATCAGTTCCGGTGGTTCATAAGCTACATAATTCGGCTCCAGCTCAGCCGCCCACCTGGCTTCATCCGGGTCAGCCGCGCAGGTACACACTTCAAACGCCATGCCGGCAATCAGTTTCATGGTTTTTTCCAGCACTTCTTTATCCAGCTTATGTTCCGAATGGTTCAAAAGTGTCCCTCTGGCGCCTGCTTCCTCCACCCCTTCCACCGTCACCCACCCCGTATTTTCCCCCTGGTCCGCCGGGTCCACGTGCTGCACCCAGCATTCCGCTCCCGTTTCCACGCAGTTTCTCAAATCCGCCGTTTGCACAGCCGCCACAATTCTTACCTTGGTCTCCTGCTGTACTTTTCTGCAAATATGTGCCAACTCAGTCGCCTTGTACCCCGTCGCCTGTTTATACGTTTTAAAATTCACCACTATCATGTATCAAGTTTATCATCACTTTAGTCCCTCAACCATCCTTCTGGCCAACAGTCCAGATAAGCCCCACAATAATGGCAACCAGATAGGAACTCCTAACACAAACGGAACCGAATAACTCCATGCACCACCACATATGGCAACCACTTCTACGCCCGGCCCAATTATTCCAGCCATCAACAACCACCATCCATCATCTTTCCTTTTATCCCATATCATTATTACCGCAACTTCCGTCAGAAAAAATATCAATAATTTAACTGGGAAAATCCATCCCCCCGCTACCACCAGCGCATTTACTCCTGCTAAAATCACCCACCAATACCACCCGCTTCTTTCTTTTTTAGCCACCATCTCCAATTTAACTCTACCATCCGATCTTCGCAAGTTATTAACAACTACTCGCGAGCAGATGGAAATGGGCACCCCGAATCATTCCACTATAAACTTCCCCTTCATCCCCATCTGCCTGTGGTTCCCCACCGAGCAGTAAAATTCAAATGTACCTGCTTTTTCCGCCACAAACTCAATTTCCTCCTCTTCTCCCTCCCCGATCTGGTTTGTCGCCGCATCAAATACATCCAAACTCCAGTCGTGAATCGCATCCATACTCTTAAACGTCAGCTGTACCGTGTCACCTTTTTTCACTTTGATCGTCGCCGGTGAAAATTTATAATTGCTCCCCTCAACTGTAAACTTCTTGATATTCACCGCCCCTCCCTGTATCTCTGTGGCTTGCGTCGGAACCGGTGACAACTCCGGCGTCGCTGCCGGCTCAAACTCATCCGCCGGAGTCACGATTTCCGGCCCCCTCATTACTTCCCCCGTCCCCGGTGCTCCGGATTCTTTTCTCTGCAGCCACCATACTCCTCCTCCCACCAACGCCAGACCGACGGCCAATATCACCCCGATTATCACTATATTCTTACCCACGAGGGCATATTAACAAATCACCGATCTTCCTGACAAGCCTCAGAAAATTATGATACTGCGGTATATTTCCCAAAATGTTTTTCCCCATTTCAGCCAGTCTGCCTGGGAAACTTTGGCTTCCGCCACCGCCAGTCTGCCCTTCTTTTCTGCCAGCCCTCTCTGAATCACTTCCTGCTGCCGGACAGCATTTGGTTTCTCCCAGGTCAACACCGTCATATTCGTCTCCTGGGTGCTGATATATTCCCTTTCCTTGCTCAAATTTACTCCCGCCTTATTCAATAACCGCACTTCCTCATCCGCGATATCCGGCAGCCCCCGGGTTGTTTTTTCTATACTCAAGGTCATTTTTCCCGGCCACTGTGCCACCACCACCCTTCCCCCCTCCTTCACCATCTCCTCAAATGTCAAGGCAGAATTTGAAATTTCATTTATTTCCCATTCTTCCGGATACTTCAGTCTCACCCGCACCAGGTCATTCTGATACGTCCTGGTCAGGGCTACCGCCGGTGCCAGCTGGTCTTCATACCCGTGCCCGTACTTCCGTGTCTCTTCCCATTTCCAATCCCTGTAATCCCATACTGTGAACACCATCCCCGCAATCAGCAGAATCCCCAAAACCGCTTGCCGCCACCTTGGCTTCATATGGTAATTATATGCTAAACTTGATCCATGAAGCTTCTGGTATCCCTGTGCTCCCTTTTTCTGTTACTATTCACAACTTCTTTCCCCGTTTCCGCCGCCTCCCCCCCCAATATTTCCCTCTCAGTTTCGGGCAACCGTCACTACATTTATGTAGCATTTACCGGCCTCACCACTGTTTCCAAAGTAAACTATGCCCTGACTTACGACACTGCTGCATCCGTTACCAAGGGTTTCGAAGGCGGGTTCTTTACCAAACGCCGCACTACCCGTTCCACCCGCCGCCAGATTCTAGGTACCTGCTCTTCCGGTAAATGTGTATATGACGTCAGTCCCAAAAACTTCATCCTCCAGGCCACCTTCACTCTCCGCACCGGAGGTACGGTCCAGATTAGCCGGACCCTGCCCTGACCGCATCCGCATGGACTCCACAGATTACCAAAACTCTACGTCAGAAAAGATCAAAATCTCCGTCTCCCGGAATTTACCCCATGTCGCCGGCCGCATTGTCCAGGTCCTGCTCCACACCCTCTTCAATACAGCCCGCTTCATCGGTTCTCTTTTCCGCGAAGCGTTAGGCAAATAGCCACCACCCGCCTGCCAGCGCTATCCTGTACCATCCGAATATCTCCAGATTGTGCTGCTGCTTCACCCAGGCCACCAGCCACTTGACGGTCACAGCCGCCGTTACCGCCGCCGCCAAAAACCCCGCCGCCAGCAGTCCCCACTGCCCGCCGGAAAACCCCCACCCACTTCTCACCAGATCCCATCCTGTAGCCGCCGCCATCGTCGGAATAGCCAGCATAAACGAAAACTCCACCGCTTCCCTGCGCGACAGTCCCATCGCCTCCCCCCCGATGATGGTCATCAGCGCCCGGCTCACTCCCGGCACCATCGCCACCGCCTGCATCAATCCGATCCCTATACACTTCCAATAATCCAAGTTTTGAATTTTGTAATTTGAATTTAATTTGAATTTTGCTCGCGCAGCGCTGGCTTTGCCAGTATTTTGAATTTTGAATTTTTCATATACTATCAACCCCGCTCCTCCTATCAAAAGCGCCGCTATTGTTACTCCCGCATTCCCCAGCAAATAAGATTTTACAAACCGGTACGCCAATATTCCCGCTATTCCCGTCGGCACAAATGCCGCCGCCACTCTCTTCAATACCTCCATATCCGTCGTTATTTTTCGCCAATACAAGACCACTACGGCGCTAATCGCTCCCAGCTGGATGGCAATCTCAAAGCTCTTCACAAATTCCGATTGCATTATTCCCGCCGCGTTCACCGCCAAAATCAAGTGACCGGTCGACGATACCGGCAAAAACTCCGTCACCCCTTCCACCGCCGCCAGCACCAATACCTGAATCAGATTCATAGACCTGTTACTCTTTGCCTGTTATCCCGGCTTCAATCTTTCCGTTTGCTTCTCTCCACGCCATATAATGCATCGCCCACACTCCCAGTCCCGCCAGAGAATACGGGACCAGAAAAGCCATCACATTATCATTGGCAGCCTCCACTCCCAGCAGGGCATTCATTCCCCGGTATACCAGCCCCGTCCCGCAACCCAGTACCAGAAAAGCTGTCAGCACCAGTACCACCAGCGCATAAGTCTTCCGGCTCAGCCAGTCTATTTTTTCCGCCGGTTTCAGGCTGGCTTTAAACCAGTGGAAAGCCCATATCGGAAACGTCACCAGAAAAGTCGACAGCCGCATCGAAATTCTTCTCAGGCCCTGGTCTCCCCGATATGGGTATGTATAACCGGAGGAGTAACCGGACACCCCCCATTTCATTTCCCACACTACCCGTACCAGATCCGTCACCGCCCAAAACAATATGGCCAGTGTGATAAATGCCACAATATAAAAATAAGCATCCCGGCCTCCCTTAGGATGGACAAACACCAAATATATCAGCCCGCCCAGCAGCGCCAGTATCACAACCGTAAAAATTATCGACTCCATTATTTCCGGCCCTTTCTCTTATAACTATACCAGACGTATCCGACAATCAGCGCTTCCGCCAGTAATGGCACCCCCAGCACCAATCCTATTTTTACCGTGCTGTCCAAAGTCGTCCCGCTTTCACCCACCGGACTGTTGTCGTCAGCCTCCCGGATCACCAGGTCATCCGTCATTTCATTCACGGACATATACCGGGTCAGTTTGGTCAGATACGTCTTTTTGGATGCTTTCATCCATGGTTCCCCTTCATCGTCATATGCCCATTTCTCTATCACCTTCGGCTGCACATTTCCCGCAAATTCCGTCCCGAATCCCGGCACATACTTTTTATGTTGGGCCAAAACGTACAATACCATTTGCACATTTGCCTGGTTACGCACCGGCTGGCTTATCATCGTCTCCGTCTCTTTTTCAAATGCAGTCGGGATACTGCCCCGTTCCAGCTGCACCCCGTCCCAATACACCGTACTTCCGGGTTGCATTTTATCCACCTTCAGGCTCAATGTCACACTCTCCCCCCCGGCAATAAAGGCTACCGACACCCTCTTCCAATCGGAAATCTGGGTGTCATACACTGCTATCGACTCCTCCTCCACCCCGGTACCGAACACTCTCAGCTTTGCCGTCTCAAAACTGGCGCTTGCCCCTTTCAGATAACCGGACAGCACGTACTGTTCGCCGGTTTTCAGGCCGGTCATCCTGTAGGTGGAAAGATAGTATGCCTCCGCTTTACCTGAATTTGTGTGTTTCAGGGATTTCGTCCCCTGCCAGGCCTCATCCGTCGAGATGGTTCCCCCGGTCCAGCCGGCCAATCCTTTTTCCCAACCCCACGCTCCCGGAATTTGTGCCTCACTAAATTTAGACCCCGGTCCGGAAATTTTCAAAGGATATATTATTTGGCTGCTAAGAAATGTCATGGACAACGGTGTGGCGTGTCCCTCTCTCAGGCTTCCTTCCGCATACCCCAGTGCCTGGGTATTCACTTTTGCCGCCACAAAGTACCAGTTCTTATTTACGTAATATTGCAGCAGGAAATCTTTGTTGGCCGGGTATTCAAATCCGTTATCCACCAGCCACTCCCTCAAAGCTGCCCCGTTTTGTGCTTCCAATACCGCTATGTCATAGATATCCACCTGTTTTGACTCAATTACGGTCACCGGATTTGAAATACTTTCATTTACTCTGGAAGAGCCTATCCCCATCATCAGCGGCAGCGGTGTCCTGTCCGGATATTTTGGCCTGGTGTAATCCTCCAGAGACGTAAACAGCTCGTCCTTCCCTGCTTTCACTTCCGGTTTACCCGGTACCGGCACCACCCAGGCAAACTCCTCCGCATTCCCTTTAAATACCGGGGATATAATCAGGGTTTCGGTTTTCCCGTCATGCCACACCACTGCCTTTTGCGCCGTTTCGTCTATATAAAAATTAGGCCGGGGGATAATCATCCCGTCCGCCGCCGCTCTTCCCGCACCGTAAATCGCCACCACTCCCGCTAACACTACCAGGATCTTCCGGCTCATCTCTCTCATTGTATACCATTCCCCGGTTTTATTAAAAGTCCATTAGGCCTTATGATAATTCCACATGGCTCTTCCGCTGGACACCCGTGATCTGCCTCCCACCCCCCCTTTCCGCCGTCTCATCGGCCCCAGTTTCATTATTCTGGGATTGGGTTTGGGCAGCGGAGAAATTATTCTCTGGCCTTATCTCACCAGCAACTACGGCCTGGGGTTGGTCTGGGCTATCGTTATCGGTGTCACCATGCAGTTTTTTATCAACATGGAAGTTGGGCGTTACGCCCTCATCCACGGTGAAAGCATTTTCGTAGGTTTTGCCCGTTGGCTGCGTTTTTTGCCTTTCTGGTTTATCCTCTCCACTTTTCTGGGCTTCGGCTGGCCGGGCATCGGCCTGGCCGGGGCCACTCTTCTGGGCCACGCTTTTTCCATTTCTTCGGTAAAAATAGCCAGCATCGTCATTTTTCTGGCTATTGGACTCATTCTTTCTTTGGGCCGGGTGGCGTATACCACTGTCGAAACTCTGCAAAAATATCTGATTCTGGCCGGCACCCCGTTTATTTTTCTTCTGACTCTTTACCTTTCCCGCGGCACGGACTGGGCAGCCCTCGGCCGGGGATTAATCGGTCAGGGTGCCGGGTTTAGCTTCCTTCCGGCCGGCATCTCCCTGGCAACTTTCCTGGGAGCTTTGGCCTATTCCGGTGCCGGCGGAAACCTCAATCTTGCCCAGTCTTTTTACATCCGCGACAAAGGCTACGGCATGGGGGCTTTTGCCGAAAAGATCAAGAGCGTCTTTACCGACCCCCACGCCGCTACTGCCGCCATCCGCCTTTCCGGCTCCACTTTCCCCGTCACCCCGGAAAATCTCTCCCGTTTCCGCCGCTGGTGGAAGCTTACAAATCTGGAGCATTTGCTGGTTTTCTGGTTCCTGGGATTGGTTACCATGCTCATGCTGGCCCTGCTCTCATTCGTCACCGCGTATGGCCATCCCGGCAATCCCTCGGGTATCAACTTTGTTCTCACCGAAGCGGCCAATATCGGGGCCAACACCCTCCCCTTCATTGCTCCGCTATTTCTGGTTGTCATCGGCCTGATGCTTGCCGCCACCCAGCTGACTGTCCTGGACTCCACCTCCCGCATCATCACCGAAAATCTTCTCCTTACCCAAAGCCGATCCCAAGGGCGCATTTCCCGTACCTACTACATCGTCCTATGGAGCCAGATAGCTTTCGGTCTGGCAGTCATCCTGGCCGGTTTTACCCAGCCGCGGGATCTGATTATCTTAAGCGCCGTCATTAATGCTTTTTCCATGCTCGTCTACACCGGCCTGATTCTGGGATTAAACAACACCCGCCTGCCTCGTCCCCTTCGCCCCTCCCTCGCCCGCAACATCATTCTGATTGCCGCATTTATATTCCTCCTCGTCCTCTGCCTCGCCACCCTGCTAAATCCCTAACCTCCGTACTCAACCAAGCGCTTGCTAAAGTTGGTATAATACACTTAGAGTCGAGCCAAGAAAAGGACCCTCGCCGTAAAAGCGGAGAGTGTGGCCTAGGCCCGACTTTTTATTTCCAGAAGTCTCAAAATCTCCTCTGATTTTATACTTCTCACTTTCTGACGATTCTTCTCTCTGTGAATATTCCAACATAGTTTGTGCGCTTCAGAAAGCTTGCCGATCCTGCCAAATCTGATGCTTCCCTCATATTTTCTACCCCACTTTCTTACCAATAATTTTCCCAAAACCTCCTTTATTACCCCTTCCTTATCTGAATACTCCTCATCTATTCTCAGTACTACATCCGCATCCAGTTCAATTAATTCCATCCTAGAAAGCAACAGCTGTGCCTGTATTCAATTGCTCCAATTTCCCACTTTGGTCAATCTCAACGATCACCCCCAAATCATATCAAATCCTCTCCCCTCGCCACCCTCTTCAATCCCCAGATATTATCTGCATTCAAAATATAACCATAAGCGCGATTATCGGTAGCAGGAAAACTATCTGGTTATTGATTTGAATGCAAAACTTTATTCCGTCTCCACCGCCACAAACGCCAATTTCCCGTTTAGGAAATACCATTTGTTTACAATTTCTTTATCTCCCAACTTCCCTTTTCCGAAATCCCACGGCGCCGCAATAAACAACGAATTCCCGTATTCCTTTTTATCCGCCGGCCAATACGGTCTTTTAACCATAATCTTTCCCGCGGTCGTCCCCACATAGTCTTCAGTCCTCCCCCCGCAATACCACGCCAGGTAAAGTTGCGGCGAGCTGGTCAGCTGGTCCGTATCCCCGAATGCCTCCGATAAAAATACATTCCTGTATTTATCTTTTATGTCGCAGGCATACATGGACACCTGCTTATACGGGTATTGCCAGTATTCCGACAGCCATTTCCACGTCTGGTTGGTATACATGTGGTAAAAAAACGCCAGATTTATTACCCATAATCCCACCCATCCTAAAACTAAATATCTCTTGAATTTTGAATTTTGAGTTTTGAGTTTTAATTGGTTGTACCCCACCGCCGTTATCAGCCCGAAAAACGGCCACCAGACTAATGCCCTCAGGCTGTGTTGCTCGTTCATCGTCATTGCCGCCGGAACCACCCCGGCAAGTCCCCACATCACTACCCACGGCGCCAGCCGCCGGTATTTTCCCTGCGATAATGCCCACACTCCCAGCATCCACACCGGCAGTTCCGCCAGGTACATCAGTCCCATGTCCGGATATCCCGGCAAAGATAAATGCAGCCCGTTCCAGTACCAGTACCTCACATCAAAATAGTTCAGGTATTTTCCCAAACCGTGCCGGTAAATCAGGTACCAGTCGTTATCCCAAATCCGCTCGGCCATACTTTTATAGTCCCCGTGATGTAATATTTTTACCAGCGAATTCTCCTGTAAAAATGAAGTGGCCATTGCCCGGGTCCTGATAGCCGGTGTCGTCATTCCCAAAATCACCAGCGGCGCCGCCACCACCATTAGCGCTATCACAAATCCCAGAATATTCCTGAGCATTGCTACCATCCAGACTAGCAAAAGCGGTACAAAAACCCGTTGGGCATGATACGTCCACATCGCCAGTCCCAGCATCACCCCCGCCCCCGCCATCCACCCGGTCTTCTTTTTTTGCCACATCGACAGCCCCAAAATCACCAGAAATAATGCCGTCACCGCTTCAAACGTTCCCCGGCTGTAGTGGATATGCCAGGGTAAAAGCGCCAACCCCAATCCCGATGCCAGCACTGCCCATCTGCCAATTCCCAACCGCCTCACCCACACCATCCAAACGAGGGCTGTTAGTGCCCCGAATACTGCCGTCGGCAGTCTGACAGCCGCTTCTGTCTTCCCCAAAAGCTTAATAGACGGGACAATCATATAAATATTCAGCGGCGCCTTATAGTCGTTAAACGAGCGCATTGCCAAAGGCAAGGTAACACCCCATTCATCGCGGCCGGTAGTCAATATTGAATAAGCATTGTATGCATTGGCCACCTCATCAATTCCCAACGACACCGGGTATTCCCCTAGCCCGATTACACGCGTTCCCAATGCCACTACTAACACTATTCCTAATCCCCATATCATCTTGGTCAAAGCCATAGTGCTCTACCCATTAAATATACGCAAACAGTTGCCATAATTAACCACAACCACTTTTGTTTTTGCCCCAATACCGCCATGGCTCCTTCATTAACCATAAATAAATAAGCCGCCGATACCGGCAGCAAAAATGCCATTCTCACTCCCCCGACTGTCCATGCCGCCACCGCTCCCGCCACCGCCACCGCAAACGGCCGCCAACTATTTTTCTTCAGACTCACTACAATTCCCGCCGCCCAAAAAATAGCTAATATTCCCGGTGCCGGTTCCACACCCGGCGGTGAAATCCTACTCCCGTCCCCCGCCTGAAAATAAATCCGGGGTGACAAAAGGGTCAGTAATGAAAACACTTCATCCGCACCCACCCATCCCTTATTAAACCACCACCTGGCACCCTCTCCTCCCATCCCCCGCATTTCATTTACCCGCCCCAGTCTTTCAGGGCTCGTCAATTCCCTGATATGTCCCCTGAAATATTCCGGGGTCTTGGTCCACTCATCGACCACCCACATCGGATGTATTACCATCCACCAGAAAATCGGTGTTACCAGAATCCATTTCATCCATCCTGGTATTCTCATCTCCCGCCAGTATACATAAAATATTTTTATAGAGGCGAGCAGATGGAAGCATTGATTATCTTTGTCTTATATTGATGTTATTTGTGCCTCTTGACCCTGCGCTTTAATAAGTTAAAGTGAGCTCAAAGATCAGATGGAATATTCTGCCCGTTCCCTCATCTTCTGACCACCCCTGTCCGCAATCGGAAGGGGTAATTTTCTTTATGAAAGGAGGTGATTAATATAAATACCAAAATTGTTCTAAACACTCTGTCGATTTTTGCTGCACTGACATTAGTAGGCGCTGCGACATATGCCTACTTCAGCGATGTGGCAACAAGTAGTAACAACTCATTCGGAGCCGGAAATCTGCTGTTACAGCTAGACAACAATGGAGTCAATTACTTCGAAGATGTCACCGCTACTTTCGCCGTTACAGATTTTGCTCCGAACGAATCAGCAGCTCAAGAAATATCCCTTCATAACGCTGGAACCGTAGATATTGCTGAAATCGCCATGGGGCTAACTAGCAGCGCCCTAGATGACGCAAGTCCCGACGGAAGCGATCTCAGGGACGTCTTACTCATGACTATTGTCCCCGGAGGTACGGCTACAGCCGGAAACTGTACAGGAGGGTCCGACGCCACAACTGCCATCGATACCGCTGTTGGTAATAACAACGGAACCTTAACCATGACTGAGTTTACAGGCGACACATACAATGCTCTTGCAATACCCCTTACTGTTGGGGGAGGCAACGACAAAGTGTGTATTAAAGTCACAATGGACTCAACCGCTGGTGACAACTATCAAGGTGACTCAGCTAATGCCTCATTCATCTTTACTGCTCATCAAGATGCCAGCCAGTAGGGCTTTTTAACGCTTTAGTTGGCAGCTGCCCTGTCAACTAAGGCAGGAAATTATTCATTAATTGAATATTTGAATTAATGACCAAATGATTAAATGTTTAAATAGTCTCCTGGTTTTTATTCTGGTGGTCGTCCTTTTTACCGCCCTGACGTCAAAAATCCCGATATTGGGTATCCGCTCTTTTGTCGTCTCCTCCGGCTCCATGCAGCCGGCCCTCCCTGTCGGCAGCGTCCTTTTTATCCGCCCGGCATTAATCTATTCTGTCGGTGATATTATTTCTTTCAAAAATTCTTCCGGCAGTGTCGTCACCCACCGCATCGTCGGTAAATCAATCCAAACTCCGGAAAACATTTATCGGGTCGCCGGTGATGCCAATCCCCAACCGGATTCAGCATTAATTTCCCAATCCGAAATTATCGGCCGGTCTTTCTCTCATCTCCCTGTATTAGGCCGGGTGGCCGGTTTCACCCAATCCCGGCTTGGCTTTCTGACTCTTCTTCTAATCCCGACTTTTCTCTTTATCACCCGCCAAACAGTTGAAATTATCTGTGAAATCCAAAAAGTCAGAGCCGCAATATGAAACCCTTCTACTATTTACTCCTTCCCTTTACTCTGATTGGTTTTGTCGTCATCAAAAATCATTCGTATTCGTATTTTTCGGATTCGGCAGTTGCCGGTTCCAACACCTTCACCGCCTCCGCCGTCTTTCCTCTGTCACCAACCCCAATACCCTCAGTCACCCCCACTCCCCCAATAGCTAACCATTTAGTAATTAGTGAAGTCCAAATAAATGGTGCTAATGCTAATCAGGACTTTATAGAAATATACAACCCTACCGATGCTTCTCAAAACCTCGCTGGTTGGAATCTCAGAAAACGCACCTCCAACGGTACCGAAAGCTCAGTAGTTTTAATTGGTGAAGGTAAATCCATCCCCGCTCATGGATTCTTCCTTTGGTCAAATAATCAAAGTGACTATAACGTTGCCATTGGTGCAGATGTTTATAACACAAATAATATTTCCGAAAATAATAGCGTCGCTCTACTCGATACCTCGGATCTGATAATAGATCAAATTGCCTGGGGAAATGGAACTGATCAATTTGTTGAAAATACTCCATATACCAACAGTCCCGCTACAAGCCAAAGTCTAGAAAGAAAAGCCTATTCCGGTTCCACCGTTGGTTCCATGACCGTTGGTTCCGATGCAGATAATGGCAATGGTTTCGACTCTAATAATAATTCCGTCGACTTCATTCTCCGAAACACCTCCGATCCGCAAAATTCACTAAGTTCACCAGAAATACCATGAATAAACGTTTAATTTTAATTTCTTTTTCCCTACTCCTATTACTATTCACTATTACTCATCGTGGTTCTCTGGCGGGTACTGCCCGGGCCGTCGGAGATCTGACTGTAGACTGGGGTGTCCCCGAAGGCCAGCCTATTTTTATCGTTTCAAATCTGGCTCCCGGCCAGACCGAGACCCGGACTGTTACGGTCGACAACGGTTCGTCCACCTCCCGCCCCCTGGGCATGCGGGGCATCAAAACTTCCGACCCCGGCAATCTCTCCTCCGTCCTTATCCTGAATATTAAAGAAAACGGTGTTCTTATTCATACACTGCTTCTGTCTCAGTTCTTCGCGAATACTCTAAACCCCGACACCGGCCTGCCTTTTTCCACACTCGCTCCCGGCACCTCCGCCGTTTATGAATTTGCCGTTACTTTCGACTCCGCCGCCGGCGATGAATTCCAGAACCGGTCAGTTGTTTTTGACCTGAAAATCGGCATTTACGTTCCGATTCCCCCAGCCTGTACCGGCCTACAATTCACCGGAGAACCCGTCTTTGGCACCGAAGGCCGGGACCGTCTCCATGGCGGCAACGGCAGCCAGCTGATTGTTTCCTTCGGAGGTAATGACGTCATCTCCGGCGGCAACCGCGGTGATTGTATTCTCACCGGACCGGGAAATGACACCGTCCATGGAGGCAATGGTCCGGACGCAGTAGAGGCCGGAGACGGCAACGACCGGATTATTACCGGCAACGGCAACGATACTATTTATGCCGGGCCCGGTAACGATCAGGTTGATTCCGGCAACGGCCATGATACTGTTTACGCTGGCCCGGGAGATGACACCCTCAAGGGTGGCAACGGCAATGATTTACTGGACGGGCAAGAAGATTCAGACAAAGCTGACGGCCAGCACGGCACCGACACCTGCGACGCTGAAATCAAGCTTCACTGCGAGTAGTAACTATTGATTTGCGTATTTGTGCAACACCGAAGATACCAGAGTTTGGTAAGGAATCCCCTCCGTTGTAGCCTTTTCCTTCAGTTTCTGCAAATCCCGGCCGGTTAATCGGATATTAATATTCCGAATCTTCTCCAGAGTATATTTGGCAATTTTTTGATAACGTTTACGCTCTTGCTCAAAATTCTTAATCCGCTTAATCCGGCCGCTTTCAATAGCCTCATTTATCTCCCGCTCTTCCGTATCAAGTTTCAAATTTTTAAAGGGATTTGTTAATAATTTTCTCATATCACTTCTCCTTCAATAAAATCTTTCGTATATTTTCTGCTGGGAAATATCGTTTTCAAAAATATCTTTTGCTCATCCTCTACAAACGGCACCACATATGCGTAGTCATGTAATTCAACTACGTACAACCTCTGTCCGGGATACCTCTTTTGGCTTGGATGATAAATAATTGTCAGTACTTTTTCATCAAATATAGCCAGGATTACTTCTTCAAATGAAACCCCTCGTTCTGCTTTGAGGGCTTCATTCTTAGCCACATTCCAGTCAAAGTACTTCACCTTAGAAATATATGACATATAATATTATATGTCAATAGTCTATATATTAGCAAGCAGATGTCCCAAATGCGCTACCCCGTTTTATTCAAAAACCAATTCACAATCGATAACACCACCCCGAACCAGAACGCCGCCGCAAATGACTTTATATCAAACCCCGGCACAATTCTGGCCGCCAGTAGAATGAGCAGCGCATTAATCACCAAGGTAAACAACCCCAAAGTCAGAATATTCACCGGCAGCGTCAACAAAATCAAAACCGGCTTTAATATACTGTTTAATATTCCCAATACTACCGCCACTATTACGGCCGGAAGCCACCCGGTCAGCGCCACTCCCCCCACCAGATAAGCGGTCACAAACACCGCCAGGCTCCGCAGGAATAAATTAACTACGGCTTGCATAGTCTATTTCCTTTTATGCGTCTTTAGTTCTTTGTTAATTTTTTTCTGCAAATCCAGAGCGCTTCTGCTCAATTTATCCAAACCGCCGGCCGCCCGCTTTTCCGCATCCTTGGCCGCCTTGGACAAAGATTTTCGCTTTTTCGGGTCGGTCAATAATGATCCCACTACTCCGGCCGCTACACCCACCGCCGCCCCCACTACCGCCGCTCCCAATTTACCTGCGAGTGAACCTTTATTTTTTGCTTCTGCCACTATCGCCACCTCCCCTCTGCCACTTAGCCAGAGCACTGCTGGCCAGCATCAAAGCCCCTTTAACTCCGTCTTTCAAAGCCGTCAGATCCCTGGTTGTTCCCTTTACATCCGTCATAATGTCCTGCACTCCCCGCAGGGTTTTTACCCCTTCATACAAAAACCAGCTTGCAAATACCGCTACCGCTACTGCCGCCGCCGCCATTGCCAGATAGTACAAATCAACTATATTCAGCATATCTTCCAATACCCATAATACACCATTTTATCCTAACCCCAAATCACCAGGCTGGCGATCAGTAAATAAATAATCAGGCTTATCACATCCTGGATCACCGTCGTAAACGGTCCTGCTCCCACCGCCGGATCCGTCTTTCCTTTAAACAGCACTTCCGCTACCCCCAAAGCTACCAGGGGGGAAATCGCCACGTTCAGAAACATTGCCAGCCCCACCGTCAGTGCAATCGGTACCGACTTCAGCCAGATCCAGGCAGCGGCTCCTATTCCTGCTCCCAGCACCAATCCCATATACATTCCTAAGATCAGCTCTTTAACCAGATATTTCAGGAATTTGACTCTCTTCCCCGCCAGGTCCCTCACAAATATCGTCTCCGTCTGGGTTCCCACCGCATCGCTCATATACACGATAATCGGCACAAAAAAAGCCAGGCTGATATTCCGCGCCAGCAGCTGTTCAAACCGCGACATCACCACCGACCCTGCTATTCCCACTCCCAACCCCAGCACCAGCCAGGGTAAACGCAGCTTCAGCAGCCTCCCCATTCTCCAATGCGCCTCATCAATCACGATTTTCCGTACCGTCTTTATCATTTCCTATATCTTACCTGTAGCTAAGCTCCGACAAAAGGAGTATCGTCTCAAACTGGAGATATTTATGTGCGGTATCGCCGGGAAAATATCCTTCTCTTCACGACGTGTTACTCTCTCCGACTTAAATCTTCTCTCCGCTGCCATCGCCCATCGCGGCCCCGACGATTCAGGCTGTTTTCTGTCCCCAAACCGCCGTCTGGGTTTGGCACACCGCCGTCTGTCTGTCATCGACCTTTCTTCCGCCGGCCACCAGCCGATGTCCTATCGCCACCGCTACTGGATTGTTTTCAACGGCGAAATATACAACTTCCAGGAACTGAAAAATCGTCTTACTGGACTCGGCCATCGCTTCCGCTCCCGAACCGATACCGAAGTTATTTTAGCCCTGTACGCCCAATACGGTTCCGCCTGCCTCCGCTATTTACGCGGAATGTTCTCTTTTGCCATTTTTGACAGCAAACATCAAACCCTTTTTCTCGCCCGCGACCGGCTGGGTAAAAAACCTCTCAAGTACTTTCATTCCCTCAGTACTTTCATTTTCGCCTCCGAACTAAAAGCCCTGCTCACCCAGCCGGAAGTTAAAAAAACACCGGATCCAATCGCTATCGACAACTATCTCACCTACGGCTACGTTCCGGCTCCCCGGACCGGATTCTTAGGACTGAGCAAGCTCGAGCCTGCCCATTATCTGCTTCTGGATCTGGCCACCGGCCGTTTGTCCAAACACCGCTACTGGCAACCGGACTATTCCTCCAAATTGCACCTTTCAGAAACCGAATGGTCCCGCCGCATTCTTTCAGAGCTGGAAACCGCCGTCCGTCTTCGACTTATTTCGGATGTCCCCGTCGGTTTGTTTCTTTCCGGAGGATCCGACTCCAGTATCATTGCCGCCTTCATGGCCCAGGCCTCACCCCGTCCCATAAACACCTTCACCATTTCTTTTGCCGAAAAAAAATATGACGAATCCGCCTATGCCGATACCGTTTCCCGCCGTTTCGGTACCAACCATACCGTGTTCACCGTCCGCCCCCAAGACCTTTCTCTCCTCCCTCAGCTGGCCCGCCAGTTCGAAGAACCCTTTGCGGACAGCAGCGCCGTCATCACCTATCTCATCAGCCGCTTGGCCCGGTCTCACGTCAAAGTCGTGTTAAACGGCGATGGCGGTGACGAAAATTTTGCCGGTTATGACCGTTATCTCAAATTAAACCGCGATATTTTTCTCTCATCCCTGCTCCCCTTTCTTTCCCCTTTGTCCCCACCTCTCTCCCGCATTTGGCCCCGCTTCGGCCGTTTCTGGACCGGTCTTTCCTCGGGTTGGCCGGAAAAATTCATTACTTACAACAGTATCTACCTTTGTCCCGAAAAATCCCGTCTGTATACTCCCGGGTTTTTGGATCGCCTCGGGTCTCTGCACGCCCCTTCGGTCTATCTGGACAAAATGTCTGCCGCTCCGGTAACTGACACTGCCGACCGGGCTCTTTACGCCGATCTCACGACCTATTTCCCGGACGATCTGCTGGCCAAAATTGATATCGCCTCCATGTCCGTCGGTCTGGAAAGCCGCTCCCCTCTGGCCGACCACCGTCTGGTGGAATTGGCCTGCCGTATCCCTTTCAATCTCAAAATCCGCCGCCATACTCTCAAATATCTCTACAAAAAGACTCTTCTCGGTCTTCTCCCGCCCGAAATCATCTACCGTCCAAAAATGGGCTTTTCCATCCCCCTTTCCCCCTGGTTCTCCGGCCGGCTAAACTCCTACACCCGAGGTCTGCTCCTCTCCCGCAAGTCCGTTATCCGCTCTCTTTTCCGGCAGGACTTTATCCGCCATATGCTAAACTCCCATTCTGCCGAAAATGATTTCGGCCCCCGTCTTTACTCCCTGCTAATGCTCGAGTTATGGTTTCAGCAGTACTTTGATTAGCGCCGCGCAAGCCAGCCAGCTGATTCCCAAAGCCGCGACAAACCGGGGCAAAAAATACCTGAAAACATATTCATGTTCTCCCGGTAATATCTTTGTCTGCAGAAACGAACCCGGATCCAACTCGGCCTCCTTCCCGTCCACCCATACCCTCCATCCCGGGAAATAACTCTGCCCGACGGTTAAATTTTTATCTTTCCCGCTTGCACTGACTCTTATTTCGTCCACACCCCAATAAGAAACCGGAAATTCCTCTTCCTCCGGTTTGTCCGCTTCCCCGGTCCAGTATCTTGCCGCCGCACTTCCCTTCAGATTTACTCCGTAAGTGGAATTCAAAATCCTCAGGCCCCTCTCCGCTGCTTTATCCTGGGGAATTTGTGCTCCGGCCGCATCCTGCCATATCCCGCTTCCTGATAACGCGTTATTTATCTTCGCTTCGTACTCCGCCTGGATTTCCGGAAATTTTTTCACTATCAGCGCATATTCAAAAAAACTTACCACCCCCGCCAGGTTAACCAGCATCAGCCCCCCGATCACCCACCGCTTTTTCCCTCTCCACCCGTCATATACCTTTCCCGCCACCACCAGAATCACCACTCCCAGCATCCCCCACACCCTGGTCGGTGCATGCATTCCCGCTACCCAGTCAATTTTTTGCACCAGTATGTGATATGGGTTCAGTATCCACGCCGGCATTGCCGCCAGTACCAGGATTGTTCCCGCCGCCAGCCACCAGCCTTTGCTTCTCAGCTTCAGCTTGCCCCATATTGCCGCCAACCATACCGGCCCTATAAACCCGGCTTTTTCCCACCAGCCGAAATTAGAGGGTACCATCTGCCACCAACCGGTTCTTTTAAACCAGCCGGAAAGCGGCAAAAAAAGGTGATATACCATACTCACAATATTTTGCGATCCCGCAAACGGTTCTCTTATTTTCACCAGATATGGCCCGGTCAGAAGCATCGGCCACCATTTAACAGCTCCCAACGCCAACCCCCATCCGGCCGCTGCCGCCACCCGTTTCCATTTCCCCCGGTCGGTTACCACCACATACCCTCCCGTAGCTCCCAGCACCAAACCCGCGTACCACCAGTTGTATACGTCACCGGAAAAAAGCATCAACGCCCAGATCAGCCCCGCCGCCCCGGCCCACTTCCCTCCCCGGCTCCAACCCCGCCATAAAAACAGCAGAAAAAATGGCAATAGCGGATAGGTCAGTACCTTTTCCGCGTGCCCGGCGGTAATCCTCGCCGCCAAATAACCACCGGCTTCATATGTCATACCCAGTGCCGCCGCCGTCCATTTGGAGATTCCTGCCTCCCGGGCCAGCAGATACATCGCTGTTCCCGCCAGGACAACGCACACCACATAAATTATTTTTATCGCCGCCTCCCGGCTCAAAAACAACATTGGCGCCCCCATCAGCGGATTGAAATAATCCGACAGCGGATCCGCCGCCATGGGAATCCCCTGATTTAGAAGTGGGTTCCATTGCGGCCACCTGCCCTCTTCTAATATCGCTTTTTTCAGATACACTTCGTTCACCAGCTTTGCCGGCAGGTCATTTTGTTTAAACACGCTTTTATCCGCCAGCCACGGGCTCAAAATCATTACCCCCCACACCCCGAACAAAATTAATTTCCGTTTCATACCAACTGCCGCCTGAGGGCCATGATTTCCTTCAGCAGGTTGATCACCACCGCGGGTTTCACAAAAGCGAAAAATTTATTTCTCCCTCCCACTTCATAAATCGTCTGTCCCCGGGTTCTGGGAAAATGTCTCACCCCTGTTTGTCCGATCGTAAATCCCGCGCATTTCGCCTTTACCAGCACTTCCGCGTCAACAAGTCCTGTCTCACTCATCAGTTTGATTTTTTCAAACACTCTCTTCCGGTAGATCTTAAAAGCGCAGTCCACATCCCGTATTGAGAGCCCCAGTGCCAGCCGGATAACCAGGTTGTACACCCGGGCGATAAATATCCGCATCAGCGGGTCCTGCCGGTTAACTCTGTATCCGGCTACAATATCATACTTATCGGTCAACGGCAGCAGTTTTTCCAGGTCCGCAATCTCAAATTGCCCGTCAGAATCCGTATAAAACACCCATGGGTATTTCGCCGCGTAAAATCCCGACCTCAAAGCCGCCCCGTATCCCCGGTTAGCCGGATGATTAATAAGTTTCAGTTGACTAACCCGCTTCATCATCTGCCTCACCTCTGCCTCCGTCCCGTCCCGGCTCCCGTCATTTACCACGATTATTTCAAATGTTTTGAATTTCTTCAGCAAATACCGATATATTTTCTCTACTACCGGCCTTATATTCTCTTCCTCGTTATACGCCGGCAACACCACGGAAATTTCTCTCATTATCGAATTCTAACCCTGCGCTCATCTTCCCGCCAGTTTGGTTTTTAAAAATTGTTTAGAAATTAGGTTTTAGAAATTAGTTTCATTTTATATTGTGGCCATTCTTTGATTACTGTATACCCTGTCGGAATTTTAGCCTCCCCGTCTGCCAACACCAGCGGTTTTTTGTTATTTATAAACTCCGTCAGCGCTTCATCGTATGCATACACCCCCGATGTCACTCCGCTGTAGTTAGCGTACATCGACAGGGTATTCCTGGCCCGTGGGGTAAAAGTCATATACAGCGCGTCACTGCTCAGAATTACAAATTCCTTCCCGGGATTGTCTCCCAGATATTGATCCATCCTGTCCGACACATCCCTATAAAATTCCGCCTCTTCTTTTGTCAGTTTCATTCCCGACAATACTGATGGTCTGGTTATCGTTACCCGGTCCGTTTTCACTTTCACCCACCCGGTATTCAGCCCCGTAGCTATTCCCCCTGCAATTATCAGCCCTGCCAGTACTGCCACTGGCCGGTATCCCCCCCGCCACAGCCGGTAAATTCCGTATCCCGCCAGCCAGAATGCCGGTGTCACCGCCCAATACATATGGGAAAAATCCGCCAGCGGATAATACTGGACCAGGGACACTACCGCCAGCCACCCCGCCGCCGCTTCCGTCCTTTTCCCCTGAATTACAAATAATATCCACATTGCCAGACAGATTAGGGGTACCACTAGCCAGACAGGGTTCGCCGCCAATAATTTGCCCACCAGTCTCCAATCGTACTGCGACCCCAGTATCCGCCCGTTGATATACCCCACCCAAATGTTTTGTTTCCACCAGGCACCAAGTCCCCCGGAAACAACAATCGGCAGCATTGCCATCACACTCACTCCCGCCATCCCCGTCACCACCGCCTTTATTTTTTCATGCCTCCACAACACCACCGCCAACGCCACCGGCAATAACAAATAGGATTGCTTAAACCAAAACGCCGCTGCCGCCACCATCCCCAGTTCCCACCCTATTTTCTTCCGCAGTACCAGCCACACCGCCAGAGTCTGCATCAGCGCCCCGTAAGCCGACGGCCAGGCAAAAGCGTGTTGCCCAAAATACGGCGCCAGCCCCAGCCAGCCCAGCGTTGTCAGTGTCGCCCCCCTCCGCCCCATCACCTCCCGGCATATCCCCCACATTACCAGCCCCGCCAGGGCGTAAGCGATGGCAGTTACCAATTTAATTACGATCAATTTTTTCCCGAATACATACAGCGCCCCCGCGTGCAGATAAGATGTCATTGCGCCGTAGTGCGAAAATACGTCTCTGAAAAGGACCTTTCCGTTGGCTACGTCCAGCGCCGGTTTAAATATTACCCCGTCATGGTTGGCATCTATCCCCAATAGCGAAAAGTACCCCGCCACCCCCAGTACACTTCCGAAAATAATTACCGGTGTGCCCCACATTTTCATTTTTTACCGCAATTATCGCACTCAACTTCAGCACCTTTAATTATCATTTCCGCCATAACCTCAACTATTTTAACCATTCTATATATGTACACCCGGTAGCTTTCCGGGCTGCGGCATCCCATCCGGCCGTCGAGCATTTTTTCATCCGTTTTCCATTAGCTGTAGTATACAACACCAGCAGGTTGCCGCACTCCGGGCATTTCTCGTCCAGCTTCTCCGTTGTCCCTCCGATCCATTCCACGAAGTCACACCCCGTGGCTTTCCTGGCTTCCTTATCCCACCCCCCGGTACTGCATTTTTTCATTTTCTTGCCGAATCGGGTCGTCGCCATCACCAGCGGGTTCCCGCACTTGGGGCATTTCTCGTCCAGCTGCTCCGGCTCCACTGGCAGCCACTTTACATAAGTACACCCTGTAGGTTTGGATCTCGGATCATACGGACCGGCAGTACTGCACCGTTGCAGTTTTCTCCCGGTTCTGGTTTCTTCCACCAGCCCTAGCGGACTGCCGCATTTCGGACATTTTTCATTTTCCTCCATCCGTCCCAGAATATCACACCACCCGCAAATTCCACAATCCGAAAATTTCTTTATTCACTTGCCCAGATCACGAAGGTAAACACTTTCTGTCCCATACCGAAATCTCTCTCAAACAAGCCCACATTTCCGTTATCTTTAATCGCTCTCCCCCACTCACTTTTTATTTCGCCGATATCGTCCTGTATCCTCCGACCGAGATTTTGGGCTAATTGTGATATTGTCTGACTCACGGTTGTAAATCCGTCAGTCTGTGAGTAGATGGCTTCCAATTCTGCATAGTCATGTGCGTTTGGATGCTCGTTGCTCGGCGGCCCGGCAGGGTTGTCGGTGTAGTCCATACATGTTCCTAGGTTTGGATTATTAAATATTTCATCCTGATGATCCAAGCCTAAAGTGTGGGCTACTTCCTGGCAAACCACCAGTCGTTTCCAGGCCGGGGTGTTGTATTTTGCCAAACCAAAATATGTGTCATTCATTTTAGTCGTCCCTTTGGTAATATGCAGTCCGCTCACCCATATCTGGGCCAACCCCAGCCATCCGTTATTTCCGTAACTGGAGTTACAGACTTCCACCCGACCGCCAGTCGCTCTGCACCGCCTCCCCGTAGTCGACCCGGAAACAATCATTGTATCCAGTACGCTGGATAAACTCCAATCACCGGAAGTCGTAGACAAATAAGGATCCCAACCGGACGACAGATTATCTCCCAATTTCAGGGTAAAAGGATTACTGGTTCTTGCCCAATGATATCCTCCCCAGGAATGGTTTGCTTTAACAGAAAGACGGCCAAAAAGAAAAAATACACCCAAAACCAGAAGCGACATCAGAGATTTTTTGGTTTTCGCAATCACTCCTGTCTTTATAAAACCGCCAAAAAATATAGTCAGTAAGCACCATCACGGGATATTTGTGTGAAATATTACAGAAATAGTAAAGAGTTGACTCCGCCGGCTTTCAGACTATGATCAGGAACTATGAGTCCGGATAATCCGAATCTATCCCGCCGGGATTTTATTGATCTCGCGGGGGCTGCCGCACTGAGTACAGCCACCCTCCCCTGGCTTCATCGGTTAATGCATCCGGTCCAGTCCGATACCTGGCGGCTTCCCAATGTGCAAGGGCACCCTTGCTCTGAACGTTTATTACTGATAGGCGATATCCATTCAGGATTAACGGACAGTCCGCCTCGCCAGGCTAATACTCAAGCCCTCTCCGCTCTCGATAATCTCGTGGACCATTTGCAGGATTACCCCTTCAGTCTCCTGGTCCAGATGGGCGATATGATCAGGGAAACGGAAAACAAGTCGACAAATACTGCCCTTTACTCTCAATGCCTCAATGTCTTATGCCGGCTGCCCTTTTCCGCGATCCATTTATTGGGCAACCATGACCTTTACGGTATTTCCCGGGACAACTTACACCAAATTTTTCAGCAATACGGGTTGAACCCGTTTTATGGCGTTCGGGAATATAATGACTTCCAGGTCCTCTGGCTGGATCTTGTTGCCCCCCCGGACGGATCCGGTACCCTGCCGGAAGCCACCATCGCCTGGTTGGAAAATACAGTCTACCCGGATACTCCCACCTTCATTTTTTCTCATTATGGAATCATGCCCCAAAACTCTGAAGGCAATTTCTATTTCCATGGGGCCCGCCGCCTCACCGCCCTTGCAAATAACCGCGAAGTTTGGCAGGCCTTGTCCGGGCTACCGGTTCAGGCTGTGATCAGTGCCCATATGCATTGGGGATCATATTCCAAAGTAGGTAATACTCATCTCATCACCATCCCGGCCTTTATCGAAAATGCCGCCTCGCCTGATTCGGACAACTGCCCCGGCATCTATTCGGTTCTTGAAATAACCGACCCCCACCGGTTTACACTCAAATCATACTTTGGCAGCAACTGCCTTTTAAATATCGAGGCGGACTCATAATCCAAAGGCGGCAATACCGATCATCCCTTCCATCTGGTACGGTTCGGCCATCTCTTTGACACCAAAATCTTTTATTCTCTTAAATTCACACCTCAGGCTTTTCGTTCTTGCCCTTAACTTTGTCATGCAGTCCGAAACTCAGGTTTCTTTCACCCTTTTAAACTACTCCTTCTCTAATGTGCCGTTGTTTTCTGTGATCATCGGCTCCATGTTGATCGGAGTTCTGCTGGCCTACCTGATCCACATGATAAATTCCATCCCCCGTCTCCCCAAGGATATTCAGCTTCAGACCATGCGTATTATCCAGGATCGGTTTCTGGTTGGCGTAACTGCTGGAGCCTGCCGGGAGGCGGCGAATTTACTCCAAGCGCCGAAGTAACCGAATACGGATTCTTTTCCTTTTATCAAAAAATCAGACAGACTCTGCAAATCACCTCTTAATTATGATTTTCCTGGGTTCAATTCCCCAATCCGGTCCTATCACCCCGTTGGCCTGCAATTCATCCAATATATTTTCCGCTCTTTCCCAATCAATCATCAATTTTCTTTGCAGAAAAATCACCGGGGCTTTATTATGCTTCACCACCAGCTCCCTGGCTTTCTCATACAGCGCTTCCGTCCGGTCCCTGTTCCCCTCCAGCTTTTCAACCCTCTTCTCCAGTTTATCAATCCTCTTTTCTAAAAGTTTAAAATCAGTCATGTGTCAGATTATATCGGGTTGTAGATTATTGAAACAATTTTTTTATTATAAGTTGTACCCGCCAAATACCTTCCCTTAGGAAAAACTTGCATAGTATTCTTCAACTTGTTTAACTTGTAAGTAAGTTACATTATCATTCTTACCATGCGGCCTTCTATTCAGTCTGGGATTTATGGGCCTGGTTCAAGTAGCCTGACCATTTTGCCCCCCCATCCCCCCCTGGATATAAGAAATGATCTCATATTTATTCCGGTTTTCTTGACAGTAGTTTTGAGCCTTTCTTTGGTAACAATCTTTAGAGTAAAAATCTTTGGTCTGACTTTAGCAGAATATCTAAGACCGGTTTGGTATTTCGTATTGGTAGCGATAGCAGTAGTTTTTTGGCAGTATCTGGTTGGAGTTAAAACAGAAGGGACCTCTTTACAGCTGAGAATCAGTCAATGGGTGTGGGAAGCTATGGTTTTAGCTTCTGCATACAAACTCAGTAAAAATCCCAAATTTAGCTATAACAATATGCTTATTCTTGGTATTTTATTTTCGTTTATCATCCACGGACTGAAAGTTTCAATCAGATACTTCTTCTATGCAAAAACTCTATGGTACGTACTTGATAGATTCTTATATGGAAGCTTGTTGGTGATGCTTATTGCAGTAGGTTTGGGTTCTGTGTTTATCTTGCTCAGGGACAAGAAACTAAAATGAAAAGTTTATTAACATTTGTAATATTCACTTTCTTCGTCATTGGTTCTTCCCCCCGGCAAGCTCTGGCCTCCCCCCCGAATAGTATCTTTTCCTCCCCTGACTCCCCGATTATGAGGATCCGTGAAAGAATTGAGTATTTCTTCGCATTTAATACTCAGAAAAAGGTTATTGTTTTGGAAAAGCAGGCGGAAAGAAGGCTTACGCAAGCAGAAAACCTGGCAAAAACAAAGAGTGTTGATCAAATCCCTCCCCTAATTAAAAGTTATGAAACACTTAAAGAAAGACAGGGTGGTTTGATAAGGGGTGCACCAACAATAGACCTGGCCGGGGTGAAAGAGCGAACCATTGAGCAACAATCCAGAATTGAGGGTATAAAGAAAGATATGCCTGAAAACGCAAAAGATGTAGTTGAAAACAGCCAAAGTACAGTTATAAAAACAATGATAGATAACATCAGGGCTGATGAAAATGAAGAAAAAGTAACTGAATTTACCGAAGGAATAAAAAACGTTCTGGATCCGGGAACTAATGTCATTTTAGAATCAGCCCCCGAAGTTGCTCCTGGTGCGAATGATATCAACCCGGGAAATATTGATTACGCTCCCTAAATTAACTGCCTGCACTCCCCTTACCCTTTTTCTTAAACAAGCTTAAAACAATAGAGCCCTGACAACTTTTGACTACTCCTTCCCAATTTCACCATCCGTATCCTGAGTCAGGAAAAACCGAAAGCAAACCCGCCAACTTCTGTCTATTACTTAGCAAGCGTAGCTAAAGAAGCTTTGATAGAAGCATTATCAGTGTTTATCAGCCTTACATTTCCAGGAAAACGATTGTGCAGGGGGGTCAAGAACTCATCCGCCCAAGAGGGGGTTAATACTGCAATGTCTGAAAAATCAACTATTACCTCTTCGTTTTCTTGGACATCGTTGAGAGTAGGTTGAAAAGCTAGCCAAGCTTCTTTACCAGAGGGACGTGACACTAATATTGTGCCAAATTTCTTTAATTCTATAACGAAGTTGCTCTTAACGAAGTTGCTCTTAACGAAGTTGCTTTTAATCATATCAAGTTTTCAAATCTTATAATGGCAAGGCATCCTCTTATATGTTTTTCTGCTGATGCAATAATAATCTCTTTGTCATTTTCTTTTAAGAACAAATGAGCATTACCCGTTTCAAAGTCAAGAGTAAACGGGTTTCCAACAATAACATCTCTAACAAATTTTAACCCATTCCCTCTGGCTTCTGGAAACCGGCCAGATATCGTTTCAGTAAAAGCTACTTTAAGGGCATCGCCGTCGTTGGTTAACGCTGGCCTTACCCGTTTAAGAGTTGCTAATATTCCTTGTCCACGATCAGCTAATACGATGACTCTATTTCCCAAGTCATATGAGAAATATATTCCAGTTATATCTGGCCAGTTACCCAAATTATGATCAAAAGAATTATTGCCAATTTCACCAGCAATTGCACTTAGTAATGATGTTGCAGAAGATGGAACTGCACGTTGGAGACTGGACTGAAGCTTTTCAAGTCGCGCTTGGAAAATGTCTCTAGTTTGACAATACACGTCTTGTTCCGGGGTTATCCCTGTTTCTGCTGACGCCCACTGTTCTACCAGTGTAACAATATCCCGTAGGAAAACATTAATATCTGTTTGTCTATAATAACGATGCCCCTTAGGGCCGTTTCTAACAGAAAGTAATCTGTGTGTTTTATCCCACCTTCTAAGGCTGTCAATAGAAACACCCAGCAATTTTGAGGCTTTTCCTATAGAAATCAGTTTGCTTGGCATATGTACTAAATCTCTGCTAATATTAGCATATCTATGCAAATATATGCAAATCTAGAAAAGAATGCATAGGTTTAATACACTCAGGATAAGCTTTTCGAAAAATTCGCTAGAACAAATGGGATATTATAATTGGACGGAATGAGAAAAAGTTTTGACTTACTCAGACAATTTGAGAAAATTGAGAAAACTCATTGGTGGTGGAATGGCCGACGAAAACTTATCCAACTACTCCTTCCCGACGGAAACAACTTAAAAATTCTGGATATCGGTTGTGGGACAGGAGAAACATTGTCCTTTCTAAAATCTATTAGACCCCAATCTAAATTATATGGAGTAGATCCTGACCCGATAGCAATCGGATTTTCTAAAACTAGGAACTGTGGAATTATTAAAAAATCTTACGCAGAGAAACTACCCTTCAAAAATGACTATTTTGACGTAGTTATGTTTTTGGATGTACTGGAACATGTTAAGAACCAAAACAAAGCATTACATGAAGCTAAAAGAGTTCTTAGACCAGGTGGTTTCACCATAATAACTGCCCCAGCTTTAAAGTTAATCTGGTCCGACCATGACGTTAAACAAGGTCACTACCGCCGGTATACACGTTCGGAAATCCGATCTTTAACTAAGAGAGTCGGAATGAAACTAAAGTTTATTAGTTATTTTAATTTCTTATTATCTTTACCAATAATTATTGTTAGATTATTAAGCCAACTCCAACCATTTAGATTTATGGTCTCCTATAATAATCGTGTTAATTATGATGTTGCCAAAAATAATCCGATTAATTCATTTCTTACCAAGATATTTCTATTTGAGATAGCCCGAATTAAAACATTTAATTACCCTATTGGGATATCCATAGTAGCTGTTCTACAGAAAGAAAGTAATGTTTGAGGTCAATTCACTATTTAGCCTTCCTGCATATCACATGGCGGTTATTAACTTACTTATGATAGTTGCTTTTATCTTAGGATTAACAGTTTATCGATTCTATTTTCCCCAAAAAAAAATCAATTTCCTTGTATTAGTCATTGTATTGTCATTTCTCCCCATGGTTAGCCACTTCAGAAAAGGTGACTACAATTCAGGGCTTGTACAAAATGCCTCCTTTGCTTCTGGATTTTTTAGTTCACTAACTGATGGTAATTTAGTTCCTCGTTGGGCTGAAAGACTTGATACTCATTTTGGATACCCAGCTTTTATTTTTATGTACCATACACCATTTTATATGACCTCATTTATGCATATTTTTGGATTTAACTTCGTAAATAGCGTGAAATTAGTATTTATCTTTTCCTATGTCTTATCTGGAATTACTTTTTATCTTTGGGCTAGAAAAAAATTCACCTCCCTTGGTTCTTTACTATCCACCATCCTTTATCAATTTGCTCCATACCGATTTATTAATATCTATTTTCGGCTAGATATCGGTGAATCAGTAGCATTCATTTTTATTCCTTTGGTATTTATGTATATCGATCAATTAAGTAAAAGGTTCTCCGTTAAATCAATGGCACTAGGAGCGATTAGCCTGTGGTTGCTTATCATTTCCCATCATGCTGTAGCACTAGCCACAGTAATTTTGGCTTGTGTATACGTTCTATATCTGTCCTGGAAAAAATCGCTAAAAGTAAAAGTGCAGAATTTTTCTGTCATCATTATCGGCTTATTACTTTCTAGCTATTATTGGTTTCCCATCATAGTTGAATCGAAGTATGTCCACATCCGAGACTTTACCCAGGAAATTGCATTTCCAACCCTACAAGAGTTGATTTTTCCACCCTACCGCTTTGGATTATTATTCCAAGGTCATAATGGAGAAATAGTATTACCCATTGGATACGCAGGATGGATGGTTTTTGGTATTGGACTTATTGTCGTAATTAAAAAAAATCTCGTTCAAAAATATCACCCACAAACTACATACTGGTTAATAGCATTCACCATAACTTTATTTATGCTCACCAAGTATTCGTCATTCCTTTGGAATGTTCTTCCTCTAATCGGTAAGTTTCAGTTCAGTTGGCGTTTACTCTCAATCATGGCCTTAATTACCGCTACCTTAGCCGGAATAATATTCGATTCTACGAAAAGTTCAAAGAATAAATATCTGTTATTAATTTCAACTTTAACAATAGCCGTTTTATCAACCATATTAAATTGGGGAAATCGTAGCTCAAACCCCAAAATCATATCAGACGCCCAATTAGAGCAAGTCCTCCCAATCCAAAGTCGGATTGATTATTCAGGTTTTCCTCAGGCAGTACCCATTTGGGTTAATTCAGAAGATAGATGGGGAGATTTAAACGTCCCCACCCCAATTAATATCCTATCTGGAAAAGCTGACTATTCGACAATCTTTCGTAATTCAACACTTCACGAATACAATCTGAATGCCCAAACTCCGATATTAGTGCAGGAAAATACTTACTACTATCCCGGTTGGAAACTTTGGGTTGATAATAATATATCTTCAATAAAATATACCGATACCACAGATCCTGGAGTTATGGAGTTCGATATAAATCCTGGATACCATAGTATTAGATTGAAATTCACAAACACCCCGGATAGAACTATTTCGCTGGTAATAAGTATTGTAACCGGGACGCTAGTATTAATAGTTCTCTTCAAACAATCTAGGAATACTCTTAACCCCACTAAATTAAAAATAGGCGTCTCCACAAATTCTACTTAAAGTTCAAAAAAATAGCTGTGGTCGATCCGTGGAACGATTTCCGAACGATGCTCACAACACCTGAACTTATACGGTTAAATCTGGATAGGGTGTTTTTAGCTTTAGAAGATATGGTTCAGGTTGAGTTAATTAGGAATAGGTGGAAGGAAATTAAAACACTTTCTGAGTTTCAGATTGCAAGTTGAACCAGAAAACTTCCAACCCCGGGTTCTTCTCCCATTCCTCTTCGGACACTTCACTCAACAAATACTGCTTAGTTCGCCCCATCAATTTTTCAATCTCTTGGCTTGAGTACCAGCCAACCTGTTTGGTTTCATCCTTGCTCCTTTTTATCTCACCAGTTACTTTGATTTCGTAAATTTTCCAATAATGCCAAGTTCCATCTTCTCTTCTGCATCTATTTTCTTTTCTGCCTTCAAAAATTAGCTTTAAATCGGTCGCTTCCAAACCAACCTCCTCATTTAATTCTCGCCTGGCTGAAATTTCAAAATTTTCATCACCATCTACATGTCCAGCCGGTGGAGCAAATCCAAACGGGTATTTCATCCTCTCAATCAGTAAGACCTTATCACCTTGTCTAACAATCATCCCCGCGCTAGTGTGATCGCATCTCTTGGTCATTTAATATCTTCTAAGTGTCCATTTAAGACAATTGGCTCAAAGGTTAGAAGCTCGTCCATAATATAACCCTGGTCAGGTAACTGGTTTAATGTAAATATCTTCTTTTTACGATAATAAGCAAACCCCATTTCTAAGAAAGTATTAGCACCGATGTAGTTTACAATTTCTTTTTTTGTAACATTTAACACTAGTATCGCATCAGATTTTTCTATTTTATCGAAATGTTCTCCTATAAATTCAAACTTCTTTTTTGCTTCAACCCGAGCCTTATTGTCATCACTCCAATACTGACTTTCTTCAAGTGCTTTGGTTGGCATTAATACTTGATGCCCCAATTCCTCTAATTTTTTTTGCGTTTCAACCATTGCTTCAAAAAATTTTATTGACCCACAAATTGCAATTATCATAATTTTTTTAATAAGTCCTTCGGTTCTTTGACTATATCTCTAAATAATACTCGTCTACAAAGCTCGTCGTCTTTGTCGGAAAGTGCATAAATAGGCTTTCCCAAAGCCATTGCGTAACCCAGCTCAAGAGTTGAACTGTTTCCGGAATAGCCATCCTCGTTGTAAAGAAAAACCACATCTGCCATCTTAATTTTATAAAAATGGTCATGAGTTAAACCCAACGCCACAAAATTTTTGTAATCTTGCGACAAATGTTCCCATTCCTCTTGACCGGAATGAAGATATGGCTCAAAAACTACTACACCAGCCTCTCTTAAGTCGGCGGCAAACTTCCTAATTCCCGGTTTAAAGCGTCTACTGCCACAAATAACCACAGTTCTCATGGGTATAGTATGCCATATTTTGAAATCCGAAGAAATTCATAGAAATCCGTAGAAGTACTCCGTATTCCTAGTATTAATCTGACTCACGCTTTTGATTGTATTATAAAGGCTTTCCAGAATCCGGTCTGGGCAGAGTAAGCAAGAGAAAGATTGAAACAAATCAAGTTACTTCAGAAAATTAGCACCTAGATTTCAAATGACATTGAATACCCTAGTGTCTGGTTTACCCTGCCTAATCCAAACCTCACCGGAACCATCTTTTGTTAACGAGTTTGAATCTAGTATGCTTAAAACAGATTCTGCCAAATATCTTCTTACTTCTTCAGGAATAGACTTGCCTGCTTTAGTTTCACAGTCAAATTCAACCGACACGTCTGTATCAGCTACTTGAGCAAATTCGAGCTCTGCTGTTATTGGTTCTTCGTATCCAAATATTTCAGCTATGCGCTTGGCAAGTTTTAATGTAGCTTTATTGCTTTCGTTTTCTGGTGCTTGACCAAGTTCTTTTGAAAAAGAAACACCCCCTCGCTTCTGAGGAGATAAGACCAACCTTATTCTTGGTCTATCTAAATGGTTTCCAATCCTCTTCAATTCTTCCTGAGATATTGGAGGAGGCGGTTCGGAAGTTTCCCCTTCCCGAAGGACAAATGTTGTATCTTTCCACGCCTCGATTACTATCTGTGAAATACCAAATGGCGAACCCTCAATCATTTCTTGAATTGTTTGTCCTGCTGATTCTATTTGCTCATCCATTGGAAAAAATGATTATAGTTCAAAATCAGGATATTCGTTTGGTCCTATCGTAAAGGAAATTCTTAATATTGGTTTATCTGAAATCCCTTCCGCAACCCTAGTTTCTTTATCTTCTGGGTCAGGGACGCCCAACACACGATGGAGACTGTCCCCAGCTTTTTCGCATAATTCCTTTGCTTGCGGGACATCTATGTGGCTACTTCTTGGAATTTCAAGTATTGCTATAGGCATAAATATTTTGGTTAGATTAAGACAAATTCAGCTCCGTAATCCTAGTATTAATCTGACTGACGCTTTTGATTGTATTATAAAGGCTTTTCAAAACCCAATCTGGGTGGAACAAGCAAGAGAAAGATTAAAACAAATCAAACTTTTGACAAGAGCAACAGTCGCTTAAAGTTTCCTAATTTAATTAGTAAAATGCTCTTTAAGCTAAATCCTTCTTCTTTTCTTCAAATTCTTTCTTGTCTATTTCTCCTTTAGCGTATCGTTCTTTAAGAATATCCATAGATGTTTTGTCTGCCCCGTTTTGTTTAGTGCCTCCTAAATAACGAACTAAAGCAACAACTCCTAGAATAATAAGAATCCAAAAGACTATCATGAATATCCAGCTTAGACCAAAACCACCCCAACCACCCATCATAGAATTTCCACCTCCTCTAATCATCCACCACATCATTGGTAATCCATATCCTGAAGGAAACGAAGCATTGGTTTCACAACCGCTTGACCTTTTACCGAGAGCTATATGCATTTGCTCCTCTCCATTTTGACCCATCATACTGGTCATCATTTGGTTCATAACAGCGTGTCTTTCGGTGTTACCGATTGATTGACCCATAAAATACTCACCAAGCACTGCATAACTGTTATCGGTGAGGTCTTTACACTCAAGCTGTTCCGCTCGTAGCTTTTCCCAGATTTCTTTTCCTTCTTCCTCCTCGGAAGCTGTGTGACCATCCGAAATTGCCTCTGTTGACCCTCCCATCATGAGTTGAGCAAAGGTTATAGGCGGTCTCAATAGAAAGAGAAGTAAAAGAATAGTGATAAGCAATAGTCTTTTCATACGGTTATAAACGCTATAAATCTTTAAACACTTTTGCCAGCGATGGACCAAGTACATGAACAGAGAACTCGTAAAACTGACCAAAAGGCACGATGTGAGTGGATAAATTCTTTCTTAGTCTCTCACTTATTTTCTGAATCATCTCATTTGCGGTTTCTGGGTCGGATTTACTATTTGAAAGATGAGCAAATGAATGAAGGACTACAGAGCTAGTTTTATTCTTATCTGCCAGCCATTTAATGTTTCCAACAGCCTTACCAATCATGTCGCCCTTATCCTTATCTACCTCTTCTACATGGATGAATATAACGAGACAGTTTTCGAAGTTCGTCTTTTCCGTTGCAGAAGCAGAACTGTACGGTTTATACCAAAATTCTTTGGCATGAAATATTAATAGTTTCATAAAGTTAGTATCTTATCGCTGGCAGCAACTAACGAGTACAAATCTTCCAGTCCTCCCAAAGGGCAGGTTTGAGTACTTTGCTGTTGCCTAAGTTTCATACAAGTTCCGCAAGCAATAATTTTAGCTTTCTTTGATAATAAGAATGTATCAATTTGCTGTTTGACATTAAATTTCTCATTGCTTCCTTTATCATATTCTACCGCCTCGCCCAAGAGAAAGATTGTTGCCTCATCTCCTTTTTTCAAAGCCAGATTCGCAAGTCTTAATGCATTCCAGTTTGTCTCTATATTCCTGGTAGAAAGAATTATTGATAATTTCATAATGATTTATCCTCCTGAAAATTCTTTTGATAACCGTCTAAGAACCGATGGATAAGTTTGTCTGTGTGGATAAGAGAAGAAGTTGCTGATTTCAAGGAATCTATACCCTCTTGAGTAATGGTATAAATCCTTCTGTCTGGACCTGATTTATTTTCACCCCAATCAGAAGTAACCCACCCAAGAGTCTCCATTCGCCTCAACGTTCTGTACAAGTTGCCGATATCTACTTTTTCCCCGCAATGCTTCTCTAAATCTTCCATTAAACCGTAACCATGTGATGTGCCCATTGATAGAAGAAGAAGAATACAAGGCTCAATAAACCGTTCTATATTGCCGAAATCCCTTGACCTAAATGAGCAACCGCATGTCCTACACATATATGTAAATATCATATAGCGAGAGGGGTTATAAGTCAAGTGATTTATTTCGATAGTTTAACCTCGTACAATGCGATTTAACAAGCGATATTTCAAAACCTAATGAAAGATATCGCTTCGCTATCTCTCATTAATTCACCTGAATCTAGAACTCGCTAGAATTGATTCTAAGCTCAGAAGTCCAGCTTGTTATAAGGCAAACCCCTGGCTATCCTTTCAATATTGTTTACCATCGCCTCCTGATTTCTCTCCATTGTTTCTTTAGTGTAGGTGCTAAAGGGTTTAAGCATCAGGGCAAACTCGTTGCCTTTAAGTGGTGATTTGCCAATGCTGTCAGCTTCGAAACAATAGGTATCTACCTTTCTGCTTATCAGGGCTTCATTCATGGCTCGTTCATCCACCCAATCCCGATTGCCAATATTGACTACTATTGAGCCTGCTTTTAATTTTTTTATTCTTTCCTTATTGAGAAACTTGCTGCTTTGTTCACTATCAGGTAGGTGAAGGGTGAGCAGTTCTGCGCTGGGAAGCAAGAACTCTATCGGCTTCCTGAGAGCTCCCTCGAAGCGTTCTTCTGCATAAACAATCATTCCTAGGGCTCTTGCACGATAGACTACTCTTTCAGCCGTGGGACCTGAACCAACCACTCCTAATCTTTTACCTCTTATTTCAAAGCCTGGCTCTGGTTTGTATATTCTTCGATAAGTCCGTCGGTCATTGATAAGGATTCTTCTTGAACAAGCCAGCAATAAAGCAATAACATGCTCTGCTTTGGATTCGGCATCGTGGGATGGAACATGGGAAACAATAATCCCTCTTTGCCGGCAATAACTCAAGTCCAGAAAACTATAACCTGAACTGCCTAAGACTACGTATTTGATATGGGAAAGCGTGTCCAGCAGTTGCAGTAGTCTGCTTCTGACTTTGACAGCCCCGCCAAATGCTTCCGGGTTAACCGCCAGCAGTTCAGTATCCTTAGGGCATTTAACACTGGCACCTTCGAGAAATGAGACTTTTCCTAGACCTACCAGCCTCTCAAGCTGAATATCGGTAAATTGGGACTGGGAAAATAAAACTGAGATTGATTGTACTTTCATAAGTTACTCCTTTCGAAAATAACAGGAATTGTCTTAATTCTCCTTTTATTCTCTTAATTGTCGGGTAACCTATGAAATGGGAAGCATCTTTATTTTACTAAATCCGGTGGAGTTTATAAAGAGCATAAAACTGCCCCCGTTACGCCCCGGTCTGCCACCGATAGGCCATCGTGCCAATGTCTGCAATAGTCTTGATAATAAAAAATATAAGTTAAACAGGAAAGAGAGATAAATTCATTAAGTTGAAGCATCTCTTTTATCTATGAAGAAAATTGATATAGCTAAATACATTATGGTTGCATACACCTTCATGTCTTCCCCTTTGGCAGGAGTCGGCTTCTTAGGTTATGTCTTATACACAGATAAAAGATTGAAAGAATTGGAAAACCAGATAAGAGCCGCAATTGAAGAAGATAGTGAAGGAATACTAAGTAAAGATTTAGACAAGTTTGAAGTTAAGGGGAATGTTTCTAATTTTGAAATTCACGAAGATTGTGTTATTGAAAACTATCAAAATAGATTCTATCGCATATTAAAGCCTGATGGAGAGTATCTGCCTAAGATATTCTTAACTATAGAAGACGCAAAGAAAGAGATAGACATCGTAGCACCAGTATTGAAAAGACCAATCAGAGAGAGAAGCAGAATTTATAACATTCGGTATGTCAAATAGTATGAGAAATGAAAATAGATTTATAAGTTCATCATTAATAAAAGAAAGGAGGTACAAAATATGAAAGCTACAAAGGAAATGAAACTTCAATGGGAGTACGAGAATGAAATCTTGGAACTCATTGATAATCAGAACGACTATACTCGAAGCGATTTACAAGGTCGGGTAACAGCAATAGTTATGAATATCCTTCGTAAAGGGAAGGAACTAGGCAAAGCCTAAGTTATTAAGTTTAACGGAAAGGGGGTGATAACAAATGGGAAAATGGAGTGAGGCCCAGAAACGATACGCACGCTCGGAACGTGGTAGGCTTGCGAGGAAAAAATATCAGCAGAGTTCTAAAGGGAAAGCCAGTAAAGCCGCCTACCTAGCAAGACGCAAGGCAAGATTAGCAGAAGCGAAACAACAGCCAACCGAAGAAATTAAACCGGTGGAAAAGAAAGAGAAATCGGTTAAAATTAAAAGTAATCCAACGGTTAAATCATAGGAAGGCTCTTTTGAAAGGAAGGCCGGACTTTATCCTCCGGCTTTCTTTTTCTAATTATAGGAAAGTACAAAACTATCCTCTCAAAGCTTCATAAATTGACCAAATTATCCAAAACACTATTATACTCAAAGCGATTGAAATAATTATCTTCAAATACCAAGGACTTTTAGAAATTAACCCACCTACAATTAAGTAGAACGGAAATAATAAGATTGTTAGAATAATAATTACTACTACGAATTGCTCGTGACTAGGCTTATCGTTTTCGGCCCGTTGTGCGAGTTTCTGGTTTATTAAATCTTCGGCTCGTCTTTGTGCTTCAGCTTTCTGTTCTGGAGAAAGTAGACTGCCTTGTCGTGCTAGCAAGATACGGTTGGTCTTTGTTAAATCCGCAGCTTCTACTGTTATGCCGTATCTTGGGAATAATCCTAAATTTGTAAACAAGGTCAACAAAATTAACAAAGCAAAAGCTGATGTCAGTAATCTTTTAAATATGTTCATTTTTTAACCCTCTTTCTAATAATCTCCTGCACAAGTTTTAAATCATTCTCATTCATCATATGGAAACGTACCTGACCGTATCTGCCTTTTCTATCAAGGATTGATTCGGGTTTAGATAGCTTCTCTTGTAGCAATTTCAACTCATCGGGTGTTGTCATCTGCAACTCTCCATAAACCCACTTATTGGCATAGTAGTAGAAAAGGATAAGCTCATCACCCCGTTTAATGCTTCTGTGCGAACCAGCATTACCTCTTTTGATATGCAACTTGTCATCAGGGAATTCTCTTTCAATCCAAGCCGGGATAAGTTTTACCGCTTGTTTGACAAAGCCATTCTTAACCCTGTTAATGGTTTCTTCCTCTGTTTCGGTGTGAGTCACGGATTTAACTATTGGTTTCTTTTCTACTTCTTCCAAGATAATTGACAACCATTCCAAAGCCGCTTCTCCTTCTTTCTGGATAAAAGGCACGATTTCACCCCGACTATGCTTAACCGCATTTCTAAACTCTTTGAGGTTTAAGAACCGCTTCTCGGTTTCTGTCTTTGACCTAAAAGCTGAAGCAAAGACATCCCAGTTGAAAAGAATAATCTTGGAGTAATCCATAATGTCCATAAAGTCGAGCAGTTCCCGGCAACCAAAGTCGTTAATAGTCTTAGACGGGTCTTTGGATAGGTATTCGTTTACTCTCTGGCGAACCACGCCCACAATGTCACTAGGCATACACTTTTTCCAATAATCAGCATCTTTAGCCAATAATTTATTATCAATGAAATCCCTTAACTTCCTTTCAGTATCATCTAAGGCTTTATTAACGTTATCAGCTACCACCCGACCAATCTTAGAGCCTGTTGCTCTGGTAATTTCTTCCAATATCATGGCGGCTCGTGAAGCAAGGAATGACATGTAGTCATCCTGCTTAATTGAATCGTCGTATTTGATAAGGTGGGTCTTTAGGGTATCGCTAAAGTCAGGGTTTAACTTTTCGTATTCCTCAAAGTAGCGGCTTGGCTTCTTATTGGAAATCTCTTTGTTAAGCTCAGCCGGGATAAAACAGAAGTTAGGCAGCGAGTGAACCATTATCATTGGGTAACTTCTTGAAACTTGCGACTTGGGGAAAACATGGTGCTTTTCCGAGCTATTAAAGTCAGAGTAATAACCATCTTTTAAGGGTAAAGGAACGTTGTTCTTAAAGTGTCTGGGGTTTCTTTTGGCAAGAAGACAAAGCACGCCGCTTTTAATTGCCGATTTGCGGTACATGCGGATTTGAATAAGGCTATCAATATCCAAGTCAAAGAAATATTTGATACTGGCACTCCCGGAAACAACCTTATCCATCAGTTTTCTATCTTCAGTCATCAAGGTTAAAATTGAAGCACTATACCGCTCTGAAAAGGTCGTTTGCCAGAACCATTGAGCTAATAACTCCGATTGTTCATGGTTTAAACTCCTGCCTTTAACTTTGTAAAAAAGATAAGCCACCAGAGCAATCATGCTTCGATATGGGATAAAGACAGAGTTAACTACGCCTAGGTTGCTTTTCAGATAATCAATTGCCAAAGAGATGGATTCAATCGTCTCCTGCCAATACTTAGTCACGTCTTCAGTTCGCAGTTGTAGTTGTACCGGCCTGGTACAAGAACCCTTAGCAATAAGGGAAAGTGCTTGCAGGTAAACTTCATTATCAATTTCCCCAAATCCCTTAGTCTTTAGCTTTTCATTTTCTCCTTTAACTGCTACCCGCAAATCAAAGTCCGGTGTCCAAGTGCTGGCAGAGATAAGGTCAAACAGGTTTAATTTCTGCCCGCCCTGGTTAATTCTCTCAAATATATCGCAAACCTCATCCAGTTCCTTATCCCGGACATCAATGGCTGAAAAAGGATAGTTGTTGAACCGCTGAAGACATTCATAAATTACTTTCTTTCTATCAGGAGTTAGACCCTCATAAACTTCAGTGTAACGTTCATTGGAAAGCAAATCGCTTATAGAAACAAACCGCTGGTTATCAGGTGTCCTGTCCACAAACACTTTTTCATCCAAGTCAAAGCATATCTTCTTATAATCCCGGCCATATAAACTCAAGCCTTTGACGGTAACATAGAGGGAAGTCAGCCGCTGTTGACCGTCAAGAATAAAGACAATCTTCTCGTATTTGTCTGGTTTAGGGAGTCCCAACTCAGCAATATCCCGGTAAAAGTCATAGTATTTGCGTGGTGCGTCCCAGAAGAAAAAAGAACCAATTGGATACTCAAGGTAAATACTTTCCAAAAGCCTCATCACTCTTGGCTTATCCCAGACAAACTCCCGTTGAAACTGGGGAATCCGCAAGATTCCCTTTTCAATGTCGTGAACAATATCCGCTAATTTATAATCGCCCTTGATTTTAATTTTCTGTATATCCATAGTTTTATTCTCCAAACGCCTCAAAGCCCCAATTACAGAATTCACACGAACAATCGGTGTGTCTTTTAGGTTCCGGTTCTCTTAAACAGGCAACTGCGTCCTTAAATAACTGTTTGGCGTGCTTAATATCGGTATCTACCTTCTTTGGCTCGACATTAAATTCAACCTGTCCGTTTTCTTTAACCGCTTTAGGAAAGTAATAGACCAGATAGGCATAATTGGTAATCTTGTAACCGTTCTTATCAAGCAGATAACAATAGATGTCTAACTGGTGCTGATAATAGGAAGTTGAATCTTCCTTTAAATCATAACCCCTGGTTTTGTAATCAAGGGGGATATAAATGTCACCATCAACCAGACAATCATCTAAAACACCTTTCATCAAAGCGTTTAAATCTTTATCAAAGTATTTAATTCCTTCCCAATTGCTTTGCCAGGATTTCAATAGTTTCTCATCATCTAAAAGTTTGCCGGTTAGTTTTCCGTTAACTTCCGGCGGTAATCTTCCCTGTCTGCGGTATGAGTCGTAATATTTCTTAATCACTCCGTCCATTCCCCCAGGAAGCGAGGGAAATATTCCTCTTGGCCGGTGAATGTTCTTGTTAAACTGCAACCAGAAGCACCTCGGACATTCCATAAATAAGCTGATTGTTGATGGCGAGAGTTTAATCATTGTTGTAAATTTTCTAATAAATATCTCCTTTCTCTTTTCAAGAATGCGTCTTTTCCACCCTCAAGAATATTACATATATACTCTTCTATTCCTGGTTCTTCTATGGCACCTTCAACAATTTGCTCCGTAATGTCATCCTTATCATCATCTTTTAGTACAATCACCAATTCAGAGTCTGATAAAACTACTAAGTTGGGGTCTCGCGTGCAAAGTATTATCTGCCTTTCCTCTTTCTTCTGCTTTATTAGTGGAATCAGTCGTTTTGTTAGAAATTCTGTGTCAATATGGTCTTCCGGTTGGTCGATTATCAATGGTCGGTTACCCGAACTCGCAACAAGTTCCAGTAATGTCCCGCATCTTTCACCAAAAGAGAGGGATTCAAGCGGCTTATCCTTATACTTCACGATATTCAATCCCTTAATGGCATATTCTTTTAACCGAAGTATTAAAACATCCCTTAAATAAGAAGTTTCTTTAAGTTTATAAACGCCATCAAGGAACTTAGAGCCAGGTTTAGGAGAGGTACCTTTTCCTAATCCATCGATTAACAGCGTGATAGGGCTGCTTTTAGCGAATACCTCCTTGAGTACTTCTCTTAAATAATCTTCTTGGAATTTCTCCAAACCAATAATCTTGTCGTTACAGATTTCTTTCCATTCAGCATAAGAATCTGCATATTGTTGAATAACCCAGTCTATCTGACCAGTTTCATCTGGTTCATAGACCGCACTAATCTGTGAGGAGGAATAACTTTTGTTAAATTCGTCAATTATTGACCTGTTTAACTTCTCCCACTCTTTGAATGTTTGACTTAATTCCTCAACAATTTTCCCATGGTCTTCCTTATTTTTTTTACTCTGCTCGATGCTTTCGCGTGTTTTCTTTAGTAAATCTTCAAGTGTAGCCTGTCTATCTCGTTTCGCTTTTACCTCCTCTTTAGTTAGGTGTATCCCTTGTTCTTTACAATACTTCTGGTATTCGGCTTCCGCTGTAACGAAGTCGTTTGTAGTTCTTTTATATTCGGGTGATTCCTTAATTGCTTTCTCAGAAACTAAAAGCTGACGTTCAACTGACTCGAGGCTCGTTCTTAAAAGGTTGTCGTAGTTTGTTAATTTTCCCTTTAGTGAGGGAATAAGCAATTCAATTTCATTATTGTTCAACTTAGATAACCCGGTTAAGTTCGTTTTAATATTAGCTATCTTTTGTGAATATTGGCTTAGAGTAGATAAATATTCCTCTATTGTCCGTTTATTTCTGTACAGCTGCTGAAGCCTTTTATATAAATCTTGAAACTTTTGGTCATTTAACTTCTTAAAATATAATTCAATCTCCTGAAGTTCTTTATTAATCTTAGATTTGTCTTGAACTAGTTTATATATCTGCACATACCCTAATCTTTTCCGCTCCGATTGTTGGAGTAAGTCCTCAATCTTTTCCCAAAGCTCTTTTAATTCGGTTTTTTCTAACTTCTCATACATTAAGTTTGACACCTTATTCTTGTCCCGTGCTATTTTCTCAATTTTCCCTTGCGGCCAATAATCAACGGAGATTGCTAATGCATTGCTATCACTGACTGATTGAGCATCTTGATTTAAAGCTCTTTTAATCTGATATTCGTCTTCACCAGACTTCACAGTTAAGCTAACACCTAAGTTTGGACATTGTTGTTGGTGATACTCGACTATTGATGGTATTTCTTCACTAGCGGCAGTCCTACTATGTAAATCAAATACATAAGCTATTAACTCGACAAGAGTGCTTTTACCGCTTCCTCTGGAACCGATAATCGTGGTTAAGTTTGGATTGAATGAAACAGTCTCGCTTAGTTCCTGAAAACAGTACTTGCCATTGCTGTCCTGTCCCTTTTCCAAGAGAAAAGACCCTAAGCGATAGTGAATATACCTAGGACAATTCTTCTCAAGACATACCCTTGTATCAGGTTCATAAAGTATTTGAGTTAATCCGTTAAACGTTGGCTTAGCTTTAATCCATGAGTATTTTAAGCCGATATCACCTATAGTATGAGCGTCAGAACCTATAAGTCCAGGAGTTTGGCCACCAGTAAGTTTAACAACATTAGGATGTTTGAGAGAATCTTCTTTAGTTGTAGCCTTGCTCAAATCGAAAATATCAGCATGTTGGTGGATATTTATCTTCAGTTGAGAGCCACTTGTTGAATCTATCTCTTGAAGCCCGCTACTTTTGTCATAATGGAGACAAACAAGACCGCCATTCTTTCTAATCACCTGACGGGCTTGTTTAAGGTCAACATAGGCATGCTCTAATCCTTCTCTAAAATATTCTTCCTCAGTTTTACCCTTTTCTAATCTCTTCTTGCCTAGGGTTACTAAGGCAGACCTGTTTATACCTTTTCCTTCAATTTCACACAAACAAAGCTGATTTAATACGTTATCTTTTATTGACTGTATATCGGTGTCTTCTGGGAAAATTGCGGCGGCATGTATTGGTTTATTACCTTTATCTACTCTGAATTCAAAGCCGGGTAAAATAGTGATTCCTCCCTGCTTCGCAAGATTTCTTATCTCCTCAATATTCCCAACACTCCAATGGTCCGTAATTGAAGCTAGTTCTAATTTCTCTTTTTTTAATTTATCTACAATCTGCTGACTAGTTACAGAGTTATCTTTATAATCATAAGAAGCAGGAGAGTGTATATGTAAATCACACTTTATCCATGCTGAACCAGTAATTGTGTTATTTATATTCATGCGTGTAATTCCTTATGTAACAAAGATTCAAACATTTCTGCTAATTTTCCTTTCTCACTCATAAGGATACTTTGGTACTCTTTTAACTCTGATAAATAACCTACAATTTTTCTTTGTTCTTCGATTGATGGTAAAGGTACTTGCAACCCCCTCAGTAGAGTTGAGTTAATTGCTGCTTGGTTAACCCAGGCGGTGCATAATCCTTGAAAATATCGACTTTGATATAGGGTGTGTAAATAAATAGCTAAGAAGTGGGGGTTAATTTTAGTTCCATTGACGCGAATACGTGTCATATGGTTCGAAAACACTACTTCTATATCCTCGTCAATATATGCGGTCTTACCTACAAGTTCAGCACTATTAGTGTTGTTGAAAATAACGTCTCCTTTTTTAACTAAATAGTTGTCTTTCTTCCCAAACGGAACATATTTAATCCCTTCTAGGGATAGTTGTCCTTCTCGAGTTATGTTATGAGGCCGAATTTGTGCTATCCCTTTTTCCTTTGAAACAGGCCTTGAAGCATACCCATTCTGTATACTAACAACAACATTTTCTAATTTTTTTACTTCCCAATCTTTTCCAGGCTTAAACCATTTAGAAACAACAGATATAAACAACTCTTCTGCCCTTTCAATTTCTTTATTATTTAATTCCTGCAATTTTCTAATCGCATCTAATCTCTCAACAATCTGCTGTTGGATATTTAACGGAGGGATAGGAATATCTATATTTTCCAAATATCTCTTTGGAACTCGTTTCTGCCCAGCACTTCCTGTCATGTGCTTCTCTGCCTGCTTTCTAAATGTCGCTCTCTTTAAATAGGCATAAATCCACCCTGGTAAAACTTGCGGAGTGGGACGAATTGCATAAACTTCAGTAGTTCCAAAACCTATACCATTTTGGAGACCTTCAGCAATCGCAATTTTGCCATTTTCCATACAAGGAGTAATTTTCGCAAGAAGGATATTATTTTCAGTGAAATATGTATAGCCATTTTTCACTTCTTCTAATTTCCTAGTTTCCAGTTGTGTAATAGTGCCTGATTCTGCACTTATTGATGCCATAGAGACAAAACTAACCGGAGTCGATAAGTTCAACGACTTCACTTCCACTTTGGGTGGGTTCACAGTAGCAATATCTCCTAATTTCTTAGTTTGCCAGGTTTTCATGGCTTATCTTGGGTATAAAATTTGTTAAGAATTTCTTTTAACTTCGTATTCTTTTCTTCACCGTATCCTATTTCAATTCCGTGCCTTTCAAAGATAAGGCGGGAATAGAAATCGTTAACTTTGATTACGTCTATAATGTCGGTTCGGGAAAAGTATCTTCTGAACTCGTCAAGATAAGATTTCTCCCCTTCGTTTCTCAACGGCATAATTATGTATTCAAAATAAAGCGTTGCAAACAACCTCAGAATAACTTGGGCACTTAATCTCTTAACAGTCTTAAATGAACTATTGCTAAAACAATACTTTAAGGCCGCTACCACATCGATTACTTCATATAAAGCGACTCTTTGCATCTGTTGGAGAAATGCATTCTGAAAAATTAAAGCTCCTGCTAAAATTCGGTATTTGGGCCTTGGCATCTTTATTTCATCCATTAAAACCTGCCTCGTAGCTTCTTTAGCAATAAGATGGTGATTAATCACCCCGAGGAAATTTTGTTCAAATTTGTCAGGGAAACAAGATAAAATATCTCTCATCAGATAATAAACATTATCCCTTTTCTCTTCTTTTAACCTTTCTGTTTGACCTTTATTTTTCATTTAATTTATCTACTTCGGTAAACAATTCATTTACCGAATCAAAATACGTATTTAAATCTTCTGCTAAACCATTGAGTAATACCTTATCAAGAGGTTTTTTATCCTTGATAAAGCCGATATTTGCTAAACCGAAGAGATAATAAAATTTATTAAAAGTTCTCCTAACTTTTAACATCTTCCCTAATAAATCAGGTGCTAAAATTTCGCTGTATGTTTGGATGTAATCAGTCAAAGTGGGTTTTATAAATAAAAGATTCAATTCTAAGTGTTCCCATTTATCGTAAGAAAGTTGTCTGAATAGATTAGAAATATCTTTCTTCTGTATGTCGTTAAGAATCTGCTTTAATATAGAGAAACCCCACTTTTTCAAGTCCTTATTGTCTTGCTTGTAATCAGTAACTTTATAACCAAATGGTATGGTCATATAAGATACAAGCATAGTCGACAACTCAACGATGTCTTCAGTTGCAATAGTCTTAGCTTGTCCCCACTTTATCTCTTTATTTCTCTCTCTTAATAAATCAATAAGAAATACTGTCAGTAATGCAGAAATGCTACCGGCGGACAGATTTACTAAATAATCTCTCATGTTTTGTAAATGAAACGAGAAGAAATAAAATATAATTGCCAACACAACAAGAAGGATAAAGATTACTGGATAAGCATTCCGATAGATAAACCTTTTAATCTCTCTCATATAAATTTTTCAATTTTCTTTAATTGTTCTTGGGACTCCTTATTTAACTCTTTAATTTCCTTGAATATCTCCTTCGGGTCGCGATGGTGGGTTTCGTCTTCAGTAATTGGCCGGTAGGCCGAGGCTGAAAGGATAAAGTCGTTTTCTTCTATTTGCTCAGTGGTCGCTGTCCAGCTTCTTTCTGAATCGGGTTTGTCCTTCCACTTCTCAATTAAATCCGGTAAGTCGTTCTTGTCGGGCGATGGCCGCCTTTGAGTAGCCAGTTCAAAGCCATCGTAGCGGACATCATAAAACCAGACCTTTCCCGTTTTCTTGCCATCGTTATTGAAGAATAAAACGCTGGTTTTAACCCCTGAATAAGGTTGGAAAACACCGCCGGGAAGGGAAACAACCGCTACTAAATTTCTTCTATCCATTAGGTACCGCCTTAATTCTTTTGCGGCTCGATTACGGTTAAATAACACTCCTTCATTGACAATCACTCCCGCCCTCCCGCCAATTCTTAAGGCATCAATCATAAGTCCTAGAAAAAGTATTGTTGTGTCAGCTGCTTGGACTGGAAGGTATTTTCTTATGCGTTCTTTATTGATATTTCCGGCAAAAGGAGGATTGGTAAGAATAACGTCAAATTCTTGCTCATCCCACTTTTCATCAGGACTACCAGCGATTGAGTCACGCCTGATAATTTGTGATTTCTCAAGTCCATGCAGGATAAGGTTCATAGTAGCAATTTTCACCATGGAAGCGTCAACATCAAAACCAGTTAAAGCGTCTGTTTGCATGAATTGCCATTGAGTGGGAGAGAGTTTATCACCAGGACCTTTTTTAACCGTCTGTCCATTGCCATTTTGATATTCCACCACATTCCGAGTGTCAGAATTGCAGGTCTTTATCCACTCATAAGCACCTAAAAGAAAACCACTACTTCCACAAGCCGGGTCTAGAACAGTTTCACCAACTTGCGGATTAACTAACTGAACAATGGTGCGGATAATATGTCTTGGGGTTCGAAATTGTCCCGCTTTCCCCGAAGTGGTTAATTGATTTAAAAGGTATTCATACAAATCACCTTTAACATCAGCGTCCAATTCAATAAAAGAAATGTTTCTTAGTTTATCCACTACGTCACGAAGCACTACACCATCGGGTATTTGAAAGCGGGCATCAATAAAGAATCGTCTGACATTTTCATTTGTTCCTGGCAAGTTAGCCATAAAAGTGAATACTTCATCACGGACGAATTTAAACATCTTGGTATTGTCGGGAATATGCGTCCACACACTCCAGCGAAATTTTTCATTCTCACCCGCAAAGATTGATTTATAACCATTCTTATTTCCAAGAAGTTTCACTTCGTTTTGCTTCTCGTTGTCCCACTCTTCAAGCATTTTAAGAAAGAAAAGATAGGATATTTGCTCAATGTAGGTAATCGGGTTAGTTAGCCCTGCTGCCCAGAATTTATTACAAATCTGGTTTATGACTGACTGTAATTCCTGTTTTGATAGTTTGCTCATTTGAATACTCCTTGCTGTAAGTCATCAACAACTTGTTTTAATCCATCTTCACCAAAGGTTTTAATGGCATACTGTAAACCGCCATATTGAGAAATTGGCGGCCTGTTGAAATCTGAAATATCAGCCTTACTACCGGCTAAGAATTGGTTCTTGAGCATTCGTAAAACTCGCACCTGTTCAGGGGCAAAGTTCTTTTGGATAATCCAGGCATCAAAAGCCCTGCTTACTCTTTCCTCTCTGGTGGGGAATTTGTGAAGACCTAAGGCATTCTTAACAAAGTCAACCAAGTTACCAGTTGGCTGGTCGAAGGCTTGTCTTAGATTGTTTTCATTGAAAAAGTATTCAGGATGATTGAGAAGTTCGCCTAATTCTTGCACTTCCTCATCAGTAACATCTTGCTTCTGTTTGAGTTTCATCACAATCTCGTTAGTATCAACCAATCTCTTTACTTCCTCGGCAAACTTGTCCTTGTATTCTCTAGCATCAACTTTCTCTCCTTCTGGTCCAAACTCAATGTATCTTCTTTCCACCCATTCATCACGGGCTTGACCTAAAGGAATGGTCACAAATTGCCTGATAATTTGTTCTGGTATCTGTTCTTCTTCTATTTCCTCTTTCTTCACTTCTTCAACCCTTAATCTGGTGGCTACTTTCTTCTGTTCGAATGGGTCATAACCTTCATCATTGAAATATTCGGCATTACCAACGAAATCATAGATAAGATATTCTTTTTTACCAACTTCGGGGCAGAGTCGAGAACCCCGACCCCTCATCTGCTGATAAAAGATAGGAGAACGAGTAGGGCGGCACATCATTAAGTTTTCCACTGCCGGATAGTCAAATCCGGTATCCAGCATGGCAACAGAAACCGCAATTGCCGGCAAGGGTTCTTTTTTAAAACGTTTAATTGCTCTTTGAGGGTCAAAAGTATCGGTGGTAATAATCTCAGCGTATTTACCCTTGTATTCGGGGTACAATTCGTTAAAGAATCTTGTTAATTGGGCAGCGTGTCTTTTGGTGATGGCAAAGACAATGGTTTTCCTTGGGTGGTCGCCATCTCTTTTTTCTTCATTTTCCTTAAATTCCTGAACGAACAACTTATTCCTATCCTCAACAGTGATGGTTCTTTCCAAATCCTGCGGTTCGTAATCTTCTCCCTGCCATTCAATACCCTCTAAGGAAATCTTTGACCTAGCATGATAAACCTTGTAAGGAGCGAGGTACCCGTCATTTATACCTTGTCTTATGCCATAGATATAAGTTGGTTCTCCTTTTCTAGTTAATGGATTCCAGCAATTGAAAAATTCATAGGTATTTCTATCTATCAAATTGCTGGGAGTAGCAGTTAAGCCAACATGGATAGCATCGAAGTGGAGAAGCAGCGAGCGATAGACACTGTAAATTGACCGATGGCACTCATCAGTAACCACCAAATCAAAGTAGCCGCTGGTAAATGCGTCCATCTGGGACTGAATGGTGGGGAGCGTGCCGATAACAATTTGTCCTTCTTTACTTCTTTTACCGCCATATAAAACAATCGAGGGATATTCAGATAAATAATCGTCAAAAGTTTCTTTGGCTTGATTGGCAAGTTCAATCCTGTCAACTAAGAACAAAACTCGTTCCACTAAACCCGCTTGGAATAGTCTCTTAATCATCATTGCCGCCACCAAAGTTTTGCCTGTTCCTGTTGCCATTTCGACTAATAAACGGCGTTTGCTTTCCTCTAAGGCTTTATCTATGGTTTGCAGAGCTTCTTTCTGATATGGCCTAACCGTAATTTCATTCCCCCTAAAGAAGAACTTATCGGGAATAGGAATAGTTGAAAGCGGCTTCTGGTATTTCCTTAAAGTAGCAATCCTTTCCAAATCAAAGCGGGAAAAGAAAGAATCCACTAATCGAGCATCGGCCTTGCTGTAATCCCAGAAATAAGTATCAGTGCCATTTGAAAGAAAAATAAACGGAGCTTGTAGTTCTTTAGCATAGATTTCTGCTTGCTCTTTAGCAGTATAGGGGTCTTTGGAAAAGCGCTTTGTTTCAACAACTGCCAAAGGTCGGCTTCGGCTATCAAGGAGTAAATAATCAGCCCTGCCATCTTTAATAGATTCTTCGGTGGTTACCTGATTCTTATCCTCAATGTCCCAACCTGCTTCCCGCAACAGCCTGTCAACAACAATTCTTGCGTCTGCTTCCGAAGAAGCATCATTTTGATTTGTCATAATTTTCTTAATTTTCCTAATTTATTAGTTATCCCTTTTTCTTCTTACCTCTTTGCTTAATGTAATCTTCAACGTCTTCTACCCTATAACGCCTGTCGCCAAGCCCTCTCCGTGTGCCAACTCGAACTGCCTTAAAATGGCCGCTGTTATCCCATCTCCTTAGGGTTTGTTCACTGACTCTTAACTTCTCAGCCGCTTCTTTTAAAGTCAAAAGTTTAGATACTTCGTCTTTTTTCATAATCAATCAATTATCCATAATTATACATCTTCTCTTGTTTAATTGCTAAGAAATAGTTAAAATAGAGTTAGTTTAAAACATTGCCTAAACTCTTGAAAAAGAGCATGGCAAGAAAACCAGTTCAGGGACGAGAGCTCCTCGTCAGATGCCTGAACTGGTCGTACCTCGAAAGGGGTATGGGTGGCCGAAAGGTCATCGCTGGCGGGGAGCTTTTGCTGTTTTACCCCGACCAGTGAAATCAAAATAACAAAACGGAAGGGGGTGAAACAAATGAAAAAGACAATTATATTTGCAGTTCTGGTCGCCACTCTACTTCTTGCTGTTACCCCTTCTGTTTATGCAAAGCAGGATACAACCAAATTAGCGATACCGAGTTGGTTTAATCAGATATTTCAACCATTTCAGAATACTATCAAGTCATTGGCAAATAGGATTGAAGGTCTAGAGAAAAAAGTCGCTGAACTTGAGAAGGCAGTAGCAGATTTAGGAAAGAAAAAAGGCGAAGATTTCAATATACCCAATCAATGGGACGTTACCTTTTATCAAGAACAGAATAGTAAAGAGTTATTTGTGATGCGGACAACTGATAATACCGGTAATCAACCAAATACCATTGACTTACCCAACACACCGCCGAATTATTGCAATTGGAAAGGGGCAAGTATCAATTCATCTGTAAATGCGAGAGCTGTTGCACATTTGCCTACCGGTGATATCTTTGGGGCGGGTTCATGTATGGCTGTAGGGTTTTATTCAATTGAAAACCTGCCTGAAAGCGGAAGTTCATTTGAAGTCGAAATTTATCTCTGGTGGCAAGGAACCGAGAAGCACACGAAACAATCTATCACCGTCCCCGACAGACCATTCCCACCTAGAGATTCATATCTAGTAAACCCAGGCGGTGATGGAACAATTCATCTTGGTCAGTAGAAGCAATCACATACAACGGGAACAATGTGAGATTACTTTTCTTTTAGTCTTCTTTGCTGCTAATTCTGCCTCTTGTTTGTCTTTGAATGGTCCTAACCATCGACCATTAACATCAGACGTATCTTTATGAAAACCTCTACCTTGATTGCAGTAGCCACAGGTTGTCTTATGGGTTCTTGCATACTTATGTGTCCAATTCTCATAAACCCAATATTCCATTTTCATAATTCTCCTATCTTCAGTATATCATCACGACATCGTGGCTAAGCTCGATACTTAGGGATAAATTTCTTAAAATTAGATAAAATAAAGTTATGAATATGAAGATGAGAAATCAGAATAAGGATTTATTAACGTTAAAAGTTGAAATAGTTGATAATGGCAACACGAGTATTTATCAAGAGATAGCACTCCTCGTAGATAAACCTGACTACTTAAAGTTAATTGATAAGGTTAGGGAAGAATATTCAATTGACGAAGTTGCACCTGCTAAGGGTGATTTTTCTTTTCTTCTCAACTTATTCGACCCAAGTAAAGAAGGTGAAATTAATTTAAAAAAGTACAAATCTTTGGACAAGTTTAAAGAGTTATTACCGAAGGAATTTGCTAATGTTTTATCATTTGCCAAAGACGCAATCGAACCTCTTAGGGTACAAGCAGAAGCAGTTTTAATATGTTTCGAATTCGGAAGACCTTATTACTTCGTACCAATTGTTCTTCAGTCAATTATGTATGGAATAACTGATATTGATTGGCTACAACGAACCCAAGCAGTTGTCCAAGACCAAGATTATGCTGGACACAGGTTTAATGAAATAAATATTCCCCAGATAGTCATTGAAATGTCACCTTATTCAACCTACAACGATATCAAACAGGCAATAAGAGATAGTAAGAAAATATTTAAAGAAGACCTACGATTTAAGTACTTAGGGACGAAACCAGACTACCATGAAGAAATAAGGAAATATCGTTATTGGTATTGGGAACGAGTTGCCGGTAAAAAATTTAGTGAAATCGCAAAAGACTGGAATGCAAGTCAAGAGAAAAAAGGATTCATCGATAACACGATTGATATTGATGTCATTAATGCAGTTAAAACATATAAGGACTTACTTCAGCTTTAATATATCCGCTACAGGCCTGTAGGACCCCATGAACTAACTTCTCCATATTTGTGACAATTGAGTCATGAATATGGAAATTACTAATGCGTATTTCAAAACTACAGATTTATGTCTTGCTTCGTATCTTCTGGCTAAAGACACACCGTTTACAGGGATAAATAAAGATTCTTCCGGTCGGGCTACTTTTCTTTTCCCCATCACTGATAAATGCAGACAGTTAGTTAAGGAATTTACCGAAACGAAAGCCTTGGTTGAACCAATGGCTTTCTTTAGTGCTCAAAAGAGGTTAAAGCACCTGATTTATCTGTAATTTGAATTGAATTTGAATGAGTATGAGAAATTACACAAAGATTCCAAACGAGATATTCGAACCATCACAACTATCAATAAAATCAAGATATTTGTATTGCGTACTTCTAAAGTTCTGCGGAAGAGACGACCATTGTTTCCCTGGACAAAAGAAACTAGCTGAAATTTTAGGGTGTTCAGAAAGGCAGATAAGATACTTAATCGACGAGCTTGAAAAGAGTGAAATTCTACTTAAAAGACGAAGCGGCTGGAACAGAACAAATACTTATACTTTAACTAAAGACTTAACTTCTAATAGGAAACCCACTTCCGCTCCATTAAGGAACTTTATTTCCCATCAGTTAGGACCAGTCATTCCTCTCCATCAAGGAATTCCACTTCCGCCTAAAAGTACTTATCTAAAAGGAAAAGATAAAAGAAGTTTAAAAGGTTTAGAAAAGATGCGAAAAGACCTTGTAACAAAAGGCATCCTCAAACCAACTACCATCGTTATTAAACCCAATCTAAACGAATACAGAAGACATTTAAAAGTGGCTAATAAGTTTCCTTATTAGTTAGGAAATTAAAAGAAAAGTATTGAAATTTGACCATTTTAACCATGAACACAAATTTACAAAATAAGACTTCTAAAGACCCTGTTAGCCTTGAAGTTCAAGACTCTAATTTAAAAGTTAATGGAAATGGTATTCATTCGACATCCGCCCTTATATCAAAAGGAGAGATATCAAGAGAAACTAACAATTCCATTAAAGGGAATGGACTAGTTAAGGGTTGTAATCAAACGAAAGATACTACCCCCCGTCTGCAGGTAACAGTTGAATTTGCAGCTAAGCAGTTATTTCAAATTTTATTGGTTGACATCAAAAGGCGTAATGCCAAGTTTGAGGAACTAATACCCGGTGCCATTTTGATTTAACTGAGTGAAAATTAAATTAAAGACAATTTAGACAATTATGAAACGAGCGTTTGGATACATCAGGGTCAGCACAGTAGGCCAGGCTGAAGAAGGTTTCTCTCTTGACCACCAGAGGGCTTCAATTAAGGACTACTGCAAAACAAGAGGGCTTCACTTAGTGAATGTATTCGTTGATGAAGGCAAGAGCGGACGGACAGTCAACCGGCCTGAATTTCAGCAAATGCTCAAGCAGATAAAAGAGAAAGGAATTGATTGCGTTATCATTTACAAGATTGACAGGTTTGCTCGAAATGTAACCGACTTCTCTCGAATTTGGAACGAGTTTAAAGAAAAAGGCATTAACTTAATCTCTGTTTTGGAAGGCGACTTATCCAATGGCTCAAGTTTAGTCCCTAATATCTTTGCTAGTGTTGCTCAATGGGAAAGCGAAGTAAACGGACAACGTACTAAAGACGCTTTGATGGAAAAGTTTAAGTCAGGCTGGCAACCAACACCGCCTCCTATTGGGTACAGGAGCACAGGTGGAGACGGAGAGAGGAAATATTGCGAGATAGACCCTTATTCAGGACCAATAGTTAAGAAAATGTTTGAGTTGTACAGCACAGGACAGTATTCAATGGTAACCCTTCAAGAGTGGCTGAAAGATAAAAATATTATTTCCAAGAACGGCACTATCATCAGTTTCAGCAGAATAAACAACATCCTTCGAAATCCATTTTATTACGGATTAATCAGGTGGCACGGACAGGAGAAAGTCGGCAGGCACACACCGCTAATAAATAAGCAGTTATTTGACACCTGCCAATATATCCTTGAAAAGCATAGGCACTTCCTTTTAAGAGAAAGAAAGTATGATTTCCTGCTTCGTGGCTTTGTCTTCTGCACTTGCGGTATGCGATTGGTTGGCGATGTCTCAACAATCAGAAGTAATAAGCGAAAAGTTTATTATTATCACTGTCAGAAACGGTATTCACCCGATTGTAAACAGAAATATGTTCAAGCACCGGACTTAGAAGAACAAATTGAGGGTTATATTAAAGAAATTGAGTTTACAGACGATTTCATCGTTCAAGTACAGCAACAGGCAAAAGATTTCCTAAATACGGGCAGAAAGAACACTAACGGCATGCGTCAGGCATTAATAAATCAAAATACAGGGCTGGAAAGCAAAAGAAACAAGCTCGAAGATTTACTCATCGATGAGTCAATTGACAGGGATACCTACAAAAGGAAGCATGCTGAAATAACTCAGCAGATAAATAACCTGCAGACTCAAATCGAAGAAGTTGAGGAAGAAGGCAAGCTAGATATGCCTCTAATCGAGGAAACGCTATTTTTAACCAAAGACATCTACAAGACCTACAGAAACGCACCAGACCCTCTTAAAAGGCATTACCTGCGCTTCTTCTATGAAGGATTCGTGATGGATAACAAAGTAATTGTTGAAGCTAAGCCAACACCAATATTCAATGCCTTAAAGACCGCCAACATGGTCAGATTAAGACCAATTCAGCTCCGGCGGTAGGATTCGAACCTACAATCTTCTCCTTAACAGGGAGCCGCGATACCGTTTCGCCACGCCGGAATATAAATTATCAAAGCTCGTGCCCA
>Ga0075647_113_pt1 | contig 14346 bp, 8 predicted proteins | sample RifGroA1_FD_68241 | JGI IMG/M metagenome (GOLD analysis project Ga0075647, IMG submission 68241) | Microgenomates (Amesbacteria) bacterium GW2011_GWA1_44_24
GGCTTGGGTGCCGTTGCCGGCTCCGGGATTACCGTAATAATGATAGACGACGTTGGTGCCGACGGTGATATTGGGCAGGAGGACGTAATAGTCGGTGGAGTTAGTGTTACAAGCTCCTCCGGAAACGTCCAAATAGTATTTCAGTACTTCCCCGTTTTCCGTCACAAACCGGGAGTCCCCGCAGTCGGACTGGATTTTGCCGTTGGTTACCAAAGTATCCGTGGGAATATCGAATTTGACTTTTTTGTCTGCGTCAGCCGCCCCTGAATTCACGAACGTGATTTTCGTGCGGTAGGCCCAGGCGTCATCAAACCAGGCGGCCAGGGCGGGTTTGGAGGTGAGTTTGTAAAAGACTCCTGTTACCAGGGCGAATAGTAGAAGGGAGGAGAGGAAGGTGAGGAGGCGGCGCCTATTAATTGACCTAATTAACCTAATTGATCTAATTGACCTAAACATAATCAGGATACTTTTCTGTAAATGGAATTAAAGATGAGATTAAGTTCTTTGGCTTCAATCCAAAGATCTCGGGCATGGTCTTTATATTCAGGGTTGGCCGTGGCAATCATTCTTAAAAAATGTTTGGATTCACGGGATTCCTTCTTACAGATACCGATTTTATGGTGAAAGTCTTCTTTACTTTCTGCATCATCTGCTTCACAATAATTGGCTCCTACTGAAGTAGATGCTTTGACCAGCTGGTTAATAAGCGGCCGGTTGATATCAGTTTTAGGAAGGGTTTGACAAAACCGGATAGCCGATTCACCGAACTTTGCAGTTCTTTCTTCAAGATTGTATTTGATATTGGTCATTTATTAGGTTAATTTATGGTTTTATTTAATGGTGACTCCTCCTTTAATATCGGTATTGCCGCGGATGTTGACCTGGTGCAGATCTGCCGGAGTGGGGGTTGGCGTGGGAGTCGGGGTGGGGGTAGGACCTCCGCAGGCGCCGCCGTTTATTACCCAGTTGGTGTTGCCACCGACATCCGCGGTGGAATTTTCGGCAGTGACGGCAGTGCCGTTGGCGGTGGAATCTTCGACATCAGCATAATCGATATCGGTTGAACCGTCGGTGGCATTGACTTCCCATTCGTTACTCCCATTGCCGTCCAAGAAAACCCGGTTGGTGGTACAGTCGCTACCCTGGACGGTCCAAAGGCCGTTGATGTCCGTAACCACCCCGTTGGTATCCTCGAAATACATTTGCTTGGTCGGGATACTCATAGTCAGGGCATTAAAGGTGGTAGTGGCGGAATAAAGCAGGTAGGAGGCGGCGGTGGTGTTGAAGACCACGGTTCCGGAATTGTGGACGAATGAATCATTATTAGTAAAGTCCTCGGCAATTGTCAGGGTGCTGGACGGGGCAGTGACCGCCCCGCCGGTGATGGTGAAATCATGGCTGATAGTGGCGGCATCGGCACCGAAAGACCAGGCACCGGCGTTTCCCCCGTCGTCAAAGACCAAATCATAAACGGCATCCGTACCGGTGCCGTCGGCATCGATGGTTTTACCGCCGGTAGTGGAGTTCATGGTCATGGTTCCGGCGACCATGGTCAGGGTGTCGTCATTGTCATAATTGCCGCCGACAGCGATGTTTTGGGAGTTGGTGTCGAAAGTGCCGGCGGTAATAGTCAGGTTGTTGTCCACATCCAGGGCGGTGGCCAACTGGAAGGTGGCTGCGGCACCGGGAGTGTCATCGAAAGTGAGATTGAAAAAAGCCTCCGTCCCGGTACCGTCGGCATCAATGGTCTTGGTACCGGATTGGGCATTGAAAGTGGCGGTTCCGGAGGTCATGGTCATGGTGTCGTCATTATCGTAATTGCCGCCTACGGCTATATTCTGACCGTTGGTGTCGAAAGTGCCGCCGGTAATGGTCAGGTTTCCGTCCACGTCCAGACCGGTGGTCAGCTGGAAGGTGGCAGCAGCTCCGGGAGTGTCATCAAAAGTGAGATTGTAAAAAGCCTCTGTTCCGGTGCCGTCGGCATCTATGGTTTTTGTTCCGGACTGGGCATTCATGGTCAGGGTTCCCGAGGTCATGGTCATGGTGTCGTCGTTGTCATAGTTGCCTCCGACGGTTATCGTCTGGCCGTTGGTGTCGAAAGCACCATTGGTAATGGTTAAGTTATTGTCTACATCCAGGAGGGTGGAGAGCTGAAAGGTGGCAGCGGCGCCTGGAGAGTCGTCGAAGGTCAGGTCATAGAAAGCCTCGGTACCGGTTCCGTCTGCGTCTATAGTTTTTGTCCCGGATTGTCCGTCAAAGACAACCAGTCCACCCCGGGCCTGGAAAGCACCATCGTTGTCCCAGTTACCGCCGACGTTGATTTGCCAGCCATTGCCGGTTTCCGCATCCAGAGTGCCGGCGGAGATAGTGAGGTCATTATTTACATCCAGAGCGTCTTTTAGGAGCATAGTGTTTGAGGCATTACTTATCTGCATGTTATAGAATGATCCGGTTCCGGCAGTGGTCAGGTTGTTGGTGCCGGAGTTATCGTCAAAAATGAAAGTGGATTGGTCAGGAGTAAGAACTCCAGTGCCGCTGAGATTGAAGGCGTTGGCATCGTTAATCGTAGACTGGTCGGCATCCGAGGAACAACCTCCCGCCAAGCGGGTGGCGTCGAAAGTACCGTTAATAGTAATACCCCCGTTGCCGATATCCACTTCCCAGCCGCAGGTGTAGTAGTTGTCTCCCAAAGCGATAGTCAGCGAATTGGCAGACATATCGGAAGAGAGAAAGGTGTCCCCCGGGGAGTTACCGATTTTTACATCACCCACATCCAGGGCAGTGGTATTGGAATCGGTATAGTAAGTGGTACCATTGAATATGAGAAAGCCTCCGGAAGTATTGCCGGTAAAAGATGTGGTGTTACTGAGTGAAAAATTACCGGCGATGGTCATGTTATTGGCTCCGGAGGCCATGACGAAGGTACCGGCGGTAACAGAGAAGTTGACGGCGACGGCCAGAGTCCCGGAGGCGGCGGTTTTGGTACCGGCACCCGAAATGGTGAGATTTTGATAAGCGGGGGTAGTCGAAACGTCCTGGGCTACGCCGGAGGCGTATTCAATCGTAGTGCCGGCGGAGATATTGGTATTGTTCCAGGCTGACCAGGAAGTGGCGGTGCCGACGGAGCCGAGTTTGTAAGTACCGCTGGTGAGATTGAGGGTAGTAGTTCCGGACAAGGTGATAGTTTGGCCGTTGTCAACGAAGACACTGCTGCCGGTGATATCCCCGATAGTCAGAGTAGTGAGGGTAGTGGCACCTTCGAGGGAGGCTCCGGAGGCATGGGCGTTATTTACTTTCAGGATATTGTAGGTGACTCCGGCGATGGTCTGGGCTGAGGCGCTGTTGTAGTTGACGGTACCGGTACCGCAAGTAAAAGTACCGCCGGTACCGGACAAGCCGCCGCTGAGATTTAATGTACTGGAGCCGCCGTTTAAAATCCCGTCAGTCCGGGTCCAGGTACCGGTAAAGGTGTGGGTGAGACCAGAACCCAGATTGAGGGTACCACCTGAACCGTTGATGGTCAGAGCGCCACCGTTGACAGCACCGGTGAAAGTGGCGGTACCGGAAGTTTTGGTGAGAGAGACAGAGCCGGTGGTGGTGAAGCCGGCAATATTATTGGTGGTCACAGTGCCGCTGAGAATGACGTTGTTGGCACCGAAATTGAGGGTACCACCGCCGGTATTGGTGAGAGCGTTCTGGATGGTCAGGTTGGTACTGGCTCCGGCAGTGCCGGTACCGCTGAACTGGAGATTCTGGTAGGTAAAGCCGGCGTCAATGGTGAGAAAGGAGAGCTCCGGGGACGATGACAGTGCCGGTAATGTTGAAAGTTCCGGCGCCGGAGAGAACAAAAGCTCCGGGATCGATGGTAACTCCGGTAGCCAGGGTAAAAGCGGTATTGACGACAGTATTGCCTCCCAAGGTTTTGGTACCGCTGCTGTTCAGGTTCAGATTGTTGAAGGTGGTAGCGGTGTTTATGGTTTGATTGGTGCCGGCAAAGGTGACAGTACCGGTACTACAGGTAAAGTTGGAACCTGTCCCGGTCCAGGCGGTGGCGGTAGAGGAATTGGCATTTAAGACGGTGGTGGTACCGGCGTCCAAAGTCCCGGCGGTTAACGTAATATCGCCGGTAAAGGTGTGGGTCAGGGATGAACCCAAATTCAGAGTACCCCCTGAACCGTTGATGGTTAGTGCGCCTCCGTTAACGGCACCGGTGAAGGTGGCGGTACCGGCGGTTTTGGTCAGGGACACAGAGCCGGTGGTAGTAAATCCGGCGATATTATTGGTGGTCACAGTGCCGCTGAGAATGACGTTGTTGGCACCGAAATTGAGGGTACCACCGCCGGTGTTGGTGAGAGCGTTCTGGATGGTCAGGTTGGTACTGGCTCCGGCAGTGCCGGTACCGCTGAACTGGAGATTCTGGTAGGTAAAGCCGGCGTCAATGGTGGCACCGGCGATGGTGTAGTTGGTAGAAAGGAGAGCTCCGGGAACATTAACTGTACCGGTAACGGCAAAGGTTCCGGCGCCGGAGAGAACAAAAGCTCCGGGGTCGATGGTAACTCCGGTGGCCAGAGTAAAAGCGGTATTGACCACGGTATTAGCTCCCAAGGTTTTGGTGCCGCTGTTGTTCAGGTTCAGATTGTTGAAAGTAGTGGCGGTGTTTATAGTTTGGTTGGTGCCGGCAAAGGTGACAGTACCGGTACTACAGGTAAAGTTGGAACCTGTCCCGGTCCAGGCGGTGGCGGTGGAGCTGTTGGCGTTTAAGATGGTGGTGGTACCGGCGTTTAATGTCCCGGCGGTTAACGTAATATCGCCGGTAAAGGTATGGGTTAGGGACGAACCCAAATTCAGGGTACCACCGGAACCATTAATGGTCAGAGCCACGCCGTTGACGGCCGATTGAAAAGTGGCGGTACCGCCGGTTTTGGTCATTTCTGTCTCGCCGGTGGTGGAATAGCCGGTAATACTTTGGGTAGCGGTGCCATTGCCGATGACGATTTTGGAACTGCCGGCGGTGAAAGTGGCGCCGGTGGCGGTGAAATTTCCTCCCAGTGACAATTGGAAGTTGCCGGTATTGAGAGCGGCGCCGCTATCAACCAGTAAAGGTATCCCGGCGCTGAAGACTTTGGCTTCGTTCATGGTAATAGTCCCGGTACTGGAAATCTGGACTCCGCCGGTGGCGGCAAAAGGGGTAATCCATTCTTCGGAAGAAGCAGTCCGGCCGGTGGTGGTGCTGTACTGAAGTTTGGCCGAAGCTCCATAGGTGACTACTCCGGAAGTAACGGTGACGGTGGCAGTGCCCTGCATGGAAAGGGTGTTGTTGACAGTGGGAGGTGTGGCAAAGGTTTTGGTGTTGGCGCCGGTACCGGAAAGAGTAAGGTTGTAATAAGTGGTGACAAAGCAAGCGGTCTGATTGCCGTTGGCATTATAGTTGACGGTATTGCCGGAGTTGGTGGCGGTAAGACCGGTAATCCCAGAAGTGCCGCCGATAGAAAGAGAGGCGTCGGTGCCGTTAGTGAGGGTGCCGGCACCGGAGAGGGCTGTAGAAACTGTGACGGTGCTGGTGCGATTGTTGGTAACAGAATTACTGATGTTCAGAGTAGTAAAAGTAATGGCTCCCGCGCCGGAAATTTGTTTGGCAATACCGGACATGGTGAATCCCGTGGCAGATGCAGTTAAGGTACCGGTATTGGCGTAATCGCCTGCTATGGTAATTAGATTGGAACCTTGGGTGACACTTCCGGTGCCGTTGAAGTTTCCGGTGACATTGACGGTGGTATTGCTGGTGTTTAGGGCGGTAGTACTGCCGGCGGTCCAGTTTCCGGCGACAGACAAGGTACCTGCTGAGGTAGTCTTGGTACCGGCGCCAGAAAAGGTGAGGTGCTGGTAGGAAGGAGTGATGGATACGGTTTGGGCGGTGGCGGAGGCATACTCCACCGTGGTGCCGGCGGCAATACTGATTCCGCCAGTAAAAGCCGGGAATATGGTGGCGGCGGAATTACCCAGTTTGAAAGTCCCTGAAGTAAGGGTCAGGGTGGCAGTGGAGGTCAACTGGAGTCCCCCATCGGCAAAAATACTGCCCCCGGTGACATCGCCGATAGTTAAATTATTGATAGTTTCCGCTTCCCCGAGGGTGACTCCGGCGGTATTATTGCTCTTGATATTGTAGAAAGTGTACCCGGTTGCAGTAGTTTGGGCTGAGCTGCCGTTGAAATTTACGGTCGAAGTGCTCATGGTAAATGTCCCTCCGGTCCCGAAACTTCCGGCCAGGTTTAAGGTGCCACTGCTGGAAAAAATGATTTTGGAATTGACTCCGGCAAAAGTGATATTTCCGGAAACGGTGAGAGTGCCGGTGGAGATATTTACGACGGCGGTGCGGTCACCTTCGCTGGTGGTTCCTCCAAGGGCCAGGTTGCCTCCGATAGTGACAATGCCGGAATTGATAGTCAGGTTACTGTCGTTGTTGTTGGCGGGTCGTTCCATAGTAAAGGTGCTGCTGACAGCCAAAGTGATACCGGAGTTGATAGTCAGACCGGAAACAGTGCCGTTGACACCGGTGCTGTAATTGATGGTGGCGCAGGCGGCATCAACGGTGACGGTAACGGTGAATCCGGCATCTATAATGACGGTGTCGCCGGCTACAGGGGCACTGGCTCCTGAAGATCCTCCGGAAGTGGCTGACCAGGTACTTGTGGCATTCCAGTTGCCTGTGGCCACTGAATAACGGGTGAGGGCGTGGATGGAGGAAGGCATTACGGAAGATGCAAAGTAGAAGGAGGAGAAAGCTGCCAGGACATACAAAATTTTCAATTTACAATTTTCAATTTTCAAATAATTGACCAATTTATTAATTTTCATTTTGATTTGGAGAGAATTTTGGAAAATATAAGAAGTAATTCATGGGCTTCGGACCAGAGTTGACGTAACTCTTTGACCTGATCAGGTTCGGCTTTTGCTAATAATCTGAGCCAGTGCTTGGTTTCCTTGATTTCTTTTTTGGCTATTCCGATTTTGTGGTAGAAATCTTTCTTGCTTTCGCCTTCATTGGCTTCGCAGTAATTTGCTCCAATAGATCCTGAAGACCCGATTAATTGTTCAATAATCCGTTTATTGACCGGACCAGGATTTATTCTTCTGACGGTCTCGATAACATTTTCAGCAAATTTTGCTGTTCTTTCTTCTAAATCGTATTTCATATTGAAAATTAATTGAAAACCCACCAATTGACTTTTGAGATAGTTATTGATAATATGTGTTTACTTTTCTCGTTGGATGGACGCTCGCGTCGGTTCAGCGAGATTTTTTGGTTGAGAATAATTTACGTTTTGCTTCCGGCCAATTTAATTTTTTTGAGCTGATGACTTTAGGTTCTATTATGTTGAAGAATTGAGCGTCTTTACCGACAGTTTTCCAAAGGAATGATCCGGCTATCATGTCTGCGGCATTTACTGCCGGCTCGGTTTGGCTGTCGGTATGTCTAATAGGATGTTTTTCTTCAAGTAAGGCGGTAAGAATGTGATCAAATTCGAGTAGATCGCCTTTGTTACTAAAGTGCCTGTCAAATACGATTTCCTTGATTTCTTCAGAATTAAAGTATGAAAGACAGTCTTGAAGCAAAAGCCAACAAAGAAGAGCAAAGTTGGTAGGATTGTCGGGGATGGCCTTGTGGTCCTTTTCTATTACTAGTAAAAATATATTTATATTTTCCTGAGAGAGAAGACTGAGGTATTTTTTCTTTGTTTGTTCTCCGGACCGGTAAAATTTTATTTCCGGTAGTAGTTTTTGTTTATTAGTTATTTGTTTTCGGACAATGATGGTGATCCGAGAAAGTTTTTGGGGGATATCGGTGCCAACAGCGGCGATAACTACTACAGTATCTGCGGGATCAGGTAAGGTGCCGGATTCATCAATGAAGACAGTGTATTTTTTAGTAGTTTTTTGAACTTGTTTCATTTTGTAAATTGAAAATTAATTGATAACCCACCAATTGACACTGAGATCTTCGATAAGGGCGGTGGGGATGCGGATGGTGAAGCGGCCGGATTCGGTGGCGGAAGCGGCGACAGCGACGGGCTGGTCGGGGGTGAGGAAGATATTGGAGGCCGGGGTGACGGCTGTGGTTTCGATTACCAGTTCCTGCGTGCCGGTGGGCAGGACGGCTTTGCCGACGGAACTGCCGAGGACATCGGAGGTATCGACATTATATTTAACAGCGGTAACTTCGCCGGTGGTGGTAATGTTGCCGAATTCGTCGATGGTGGTGACACCATTGTTGAAGCTTAATAACCCGGTGAGGGAGCTGATGTCCGAGGCCATGTCGTCAAATTTGAGAAGGCCGACAGAGAGGGTTCCGGCTATAGTAGTGTCGGCCAGCAGAGTAGGCCCGGAGACGGAGAGCTGACCGGAAATGGTGGCATCACCCAAAAGGGTCAGCTCGTTGAACTGGGCGGAGAGCGTCGCCGCAGGTGCAGACAGAGATGAGAATTGGGATTGGAGAGATGCCAGTTCCGCTGATGCTGAGGCGACAGCGGCGTTAATCGTTAATAGCTGATCGTTGATTGCAGATAGTTTCAGATCGAGATCAGTAAGAGAGGTTTGAGCGACAACGTCGGTGGCGGTCAGAGAGCCGGAAAGGGAAAGATTGCCGGATTCGTCGAAGGCCAGGCTGTTGTTGGGATCGGCCCAGACGTTATTAATGTATGCCAGGATGGAATCGGGTCCGCCGGGAGCCCAGCCCTGGAGGGCTTTACCGATGGTGTAGCCGGGTTGGGTGGCTTTGCGGGCACGGCCGGTGACGGTACTGCCGGTCAGCAGATCCCCGGGCTGGATGGCGGGGGAGCCGGGATCAATGAGGATGGGTACCTGGCCGACGATACCGACCAGGACTTTATCGGGACCACTGATGCCTCCGGAAAAGCCGGGAGCGGTGGAGACGACACCGATCATTTTGGAATCGTAAAGGGAACTAGTTCTGGTGGCGCCGTCCGGTCCCAGGGAGACGACTTCACCGGGAACGAATGTAGACGCATCTTTGGAGAAGTATTCAGCAAAGTCCACACCATTGGAGTTGTAATTAATGGTGGTGGAAGTCTGGCCGGTAATTTTGCCGATGGCCAAGCCGTCCCCATTTAAGAATTTGATAAAGGCGTTGCCGGTGCCCATATTGGATTTGGCCCCAAGTTTGATCAGCAGGCCGTTGCTGCCGGTGCCCTCGTCCAGATTTTCGATAATAGCTGAGGCGGTAGCGGCCTGGCGGTCCTGGACATGGAATTTGAGGATGGCGCTACCGGTACCGACAGAGACAGTACCGAAATTGCCGGGATCAAGAACGATATCCCCACCGTTATATGTAGCCAGGGTGAGATTATTGCTTTCCCAAGAGTCGCCGGCTTTGATGGACAGGGAGCCGCTGCTGAGGATGTTTCCTGAAGTCTGGTTGGAAAAGTTCAGGTCGTAGGCCATGGTGACGTCCCCGACACCCAGGAATTCATGGGGGATGGCTGAGGTGATTTTGGTGGTATCGATAGAGAATAGCTCGGAGGTGTTGTCGTAGACAGCAAACATATTGCCGGTAATATCACCGTATTGGCCGATATTGATCTTGAACAGATCTCCCGAGGCAGTGGCCCAGTTGGAGGGGGACCAGTCCAGAAGAGCCAGGTTGCCGGAGGAGAGGGCGGTGGAGGTGGAGGAAATACTTAACAAGGAGCCGGTGGAGAGGGAGTTGCCTACCAGACTGTAACCCAAACCGGTAGAGGCGGAAGTAGTTTGGACAATGGAACCATCGTAACCCAATCTCCAGACGTTGGCGCCAGCAGCGGAGGCGGCCAGGATGTCCTGCTGTTCAGTCTGGTTAAAGATACCCAGAGCTTTGCCGCGGGTGAGGGAACCGGCCAGGGAAATTTTTGCACTGGAGGTGGCGGTGGCACCCAGATTGAGATCGAGGGTGGTGGAGTAAGGAGTCAAAGCCCCGTCGTTTGACTGCCAGAAATTGGTACTGCCTGAGATGTCGGAAGTTAGGGCGATGGTACCGCCGTTGTCAGGCAGATTCCAGGCACGGTTATTCGTGAGGTTTAGAGAGCTAAGGGTACCGGTATATTGGGTGCCGGTATCGGATGGGGGAGCGATTTTAAACAGGTCGGCGGTAGCTCCGGCGTTGCTGAAGAGAGTGACGTCACCGGTATTGGACAAAGTGAACACCCGGGTACCGGAAGATGAAGCGGAGATGATGTCGTTTGATTCTGTCTGGTTAAAGATGGACAGGGCCTGGCCGGAAGCTGTGCGACCCAGATTATTGACGTGGAGGAAGGAAGATGGAGTGGCATTGCCTACACCCAGCATGCCATTGACGCCAAAGTAATCCAGGTTGAAGTCACCGAAGACCAGGGGCGTCAGGGAATTGGTATTTTCAATAACCAATTTGTTTGAACCCAGTTCGTAATACCCGGAGTTGTAACCTAAGAAAACATTGTAATCAGCCCCGGCTTCCATGTTGTAACCGGATTGATGTCCCATCATCACGTTACCCAGGGAGTTGGAGGTGATGTTGTAGGCAGTTTGCGAACCGAGAAAAACATTGTTGTTCGAGTTGGTGTAGTTGGTGTCGACACCATAAGCAGCCTGATATCCCAAAATGAGATTGTCTGATCCACTAGATCCCATTCTATACGCCGCAGAATTACCCATAACAGTATTTTGACTCGCGCCTGTCGATAAGTTTAAGGCATTGTAACCTATGACAGTATTTTTACTTCCACCATTCAAGGAGCCTAGCGCTGTACTACCAATTGCGGTGTTGTAGTCCCCTGATGTTAATGCTGTAAGAGCGGAGTAACCTAGGGCAGTGTTATGTATACCTGTAGAGTTGTTAAGACTATCCAGGGCATTGATGCCGAGGGCGGTATTGTATTGGTCGTTGGAGCCCGCGGAGGGGGCGTCGGTGCCGGCAAAGAAGTTGCCGGTGCCGCCGCGGGTAGACAGGACAGTTTGGGTACCGATTTTTACATAACCGTTGGTATCGATGGTGAATCTGGGGGTACCACCGGCACTGGCGGTAAAGATATCCTGGTTTTCAGTCTGGTTGATGATGGCGGCGGCGCGTCCGCGGGTGAGACTGCCGGCTAGGTCAATCCTGGCAGAGGAAGAGGCGGTGGAACCCAGCAAGAGATCGGCAGTCAGGGAGTAGGGGGAGAGGGCGCCGAGATTTTCCTGCCACTTGCCGACAGCCGATGAAGTCATGCAGTCGGAACTGCCATCGAAACAGATCTGGTTGGTAAAGACCTGGTTCCAGATCAGAGTGTCGGAGCCGAGGTCGTACTGGTCGGTGGCGTCGGGGGTGACATTTGCTAAATCTGAGATAGTAATTGTTTCACCGCCGGTGGCGTAGATCTGGTCGGATTCGGTAAACAGGATGCCGACGGGGGTGGTGGTATTGACACCCAGGATCAGGTCGCCACCGCCGGAACCGATATTGATGTTGCCCGCATTGGTTAGGATGTTGGCGTCTGTACCATCATGACCTAATGAGAGATAGTCTGCACCGGTTGTATCGTAAACGAACAGGTTGCCGGTATTATCCAGGCGGAAGCGTTGGACACCAGCCGAGGAGGCGGTGAAAATATCCTGGTTTTCGGTCTGGTTAAGGATCATGGCGGCTTTGCCTCTGTCCAGGGAACCGGCGATGGAGAGTTTGGCGGAGGAGGTGGCGGTGGCTCCGAGGTTAAAGTCGGCTGTTAATGAGAAGGGAGAGAGAGCGCCCTCGTTGATTTGCCAGAAATTGGCTCCGCCAGTTTGGGCTACCCAGGAGGTGGCGCCTGCGCCGTCGGTCTGCAGGACCTCATTAGGACTCCCATTGGTTGTGGGGAGCGTTAGGGTGTAGGATTCAGCGGAAGAGTTGCTGGATCTGATGGTAGTGGTAAAGGCGGAGGTGTTGGCTAATACAAGTCCTCCCTGCTGGGTTCCGGCCAGACCCAGCGTCAGGTTGCCGGAAGTGTCCAGGGTCATTCTGGTTGAACCGCCCGAGGAGGCAGTGAGGATATCGGCAGCCTCGGTCTGGTTGAAGATGGCCACGGCCTTCCCCCTATCCAGCGATCCGGCCAGAGAGATCTTGGCGCTGGAGGTGGCGGTGGCCCCGAGATTTAAGTCGGCTGTTAATGAGAAGGGAGAGAGAGCGCCGGCATTCAGCTGCCAGAGATGGTCGGCAGAGGTGAGCCAGCCGCAGGAGGTATCGGAACTCTCACAGAGCTTGCTGCTGCCCCAGTAGAGATCGCCGGAAGCGGCTCCCCCGGCAGCGCTGCCGAACTTGAGGAGGTTGTTGGCGTCGGCGTCATTGTTTAAGCCTAAAGTCTCACCCTGGAGAGCCAGAGTGGTGGTGCCGGTAATGCCGCCGGTGAAAAGTCCCCAGGTTCAAGGCCCCGGCAGAGAGGACATCCAACCCCTGGGCGGCGGGAACGGAGAGGAGACCGGTACGGGAGAGAGTAAAGACTCCGGTGCCGGAAGCGGAGGCGGCTAGAATATTTTGGTCTCCGGCTTCGTTGAGAATGACCAGGGCTTTACCGGTTTTGGCACCTTCAACTGACAGCAGGCCTTCCAGATTGTAACCGCTAGTGTTACTGCTGATTCCCAGGCCACCGGTAGCAACAGTGTCAATTATTACCTGGCCGGAGTTATAAGTTCTCAAAGTCAGGTCGTTGCTTTCGTTATTTTCACCGGTATCAATAGTTAATGGCCCCTTGGACTTGATGTTGCCTGAGGTTTGGTTGGTAAAGTTCAGGTCATAGGCCATGGTGACGTCACCGGGATAGGTGAATTCATGGGGAAGGGCGGAGGTAATTTTGACAGTGTCAATGGAGAAGAGTTCGGAGGTGTTGTCGTACACCGCGAACAGATTTCCGGTGATGTCACCGTACTGGCCGATGTTGATCTTGAACAGGTCACCGGAAGCGGTAGCCCAGTTGGAGGGGGACCAGTCCAGAAGAGCCAGGTTGCCGGAGGAAAGGGCGGTGGAGGTGGAGGAAATACTTAACAAGGAGCCGGTGGAGAGGGAGTTGCCTACCAGACTGTAACCCAAACCGGTGGAAGCGGAAGTGGTCTGGACAATGGAACCGTCGTAACCCAATCTCCAGACATTGGCACCTGCGGCGGAGGCGGCCAAGATATCCTGCTGCTCTGTCTGGTTGAAGATACCCAGGGCTTTGCCGCGGGTGAGAGAACCGGCCAGAGAGATCTTGGCGCTGGAGGTGGCGGTGGCACCCAGATTGAGATCGAGGGTGGTGGAGTAAGGAGTCAAAGCCCCGTCGTTTGACTGCCAGAAATTGGTACTGGCTGAAAGGTCAGAAGTCAGGGCGATGGTACCGCCGTTGTCAGGCAGGTACCAGGTGCGGTTGTCGGTCAACTGGGCGGTGGTGAGGGTACCCGTGTAGGCGGTACCGGAGGAGGCTGACGGGGTGAGTCTGAAAGTGTCACTGGTGGCAGTCCCTGAGAACAAACTGATATCTCCGGTCCGGGAAAGAGTAAAGACGCCGGTACCGGAAGCGGAAGCGGTCAGAATGTCCTGATCGCCGGTTTCGTTAAGCTGAACCAGCGCTTGACCTGTCTTTGCTCCCTCGACATCCAAAAACCCTTCAGGAGTGGTATCAGTACCGATTCCAACTAAACCTGCAAAATAATTCTTGGCAGCAGAGCCGGCGGAGAAGAGATTATAGGAGTTGGAGGTAGAGACCGTAGTTATTGGTAAAGTTGATATTTCCGTAATTTGCAGAATCAACATAGATACCATAGCCATTGGTGACAACTGCATCATTATATGCTCTTAATTTCGAATACACACCGTATGCATCGGTTATAGATACATTACCGTTTGGCTCGCCATAGAAAAAGCCCCCATATATTTTTGAAATTGTCCCACTCGATCCAGGGTCTGTAAATGACTTTCCAAGGACACCGGTTAGTGCAGAGACATTACCTGAACCAAAATGGCTCGCGTAGGATTCTATTCCGTATATATTGGAATAATTTGTAGCGTCAGCTGCAGTTTTAGCATCAGAATACAATCCTGTGTTTGAACTATTGGCATTTGAGGATGATAAAACTGAAAATATGGAGCTCCCGAATTGGCCATTGAATTGTCCTGAAGAGGTAGCGTTTATTTGTTGGCCGTAGTTGTAAATATTTCCACCACTTGCCCCAGTTCTGGTGACATCAATATATTGGCCGTAGGTGGTGTCTGCTCCGGTGGAGACATTGCCGGTGTCGGAGATGACGATGTGCTGGCCTTTGAGGCCGTCGGAGGCGGAGGTGTCGGTGGAGGTGAGGGAAATATATTGGCCGGTGCCGGAGGTGAGTCCGGAA
>Ga0075647_114_pt1 | contig 8932 bp, 7 predicted proteins | sample RifGroA1_FD_68241 | JGI IMG/M metagenome (GOLD analysis project Ga0075647, IMG submission 68241) | Microgenomates (Amesbacteria) bacterium GW2011_GWA1_44_24
GAATTATCCTGCTGCAAAACTTGTATGTCGGTAGGGTTTACTTCAAACATGCTTTCAACTCTGTATTTAAAAGCGATATTATCATAGTTAATTAAAATATCGTCTCCTATTTTTAAAGTTGGAAGGGTTGAAAAAATCGAAATATAATTTTTAGGATCATAGAATATGGGAAGAACCGAATGGCCAAAAATAACTGAGTTGCCGTTTTTCCCCGGAAGTGCAGTTCCCGGATACTGAATTAGACTTTTAGATAAGTCTTCCCCGCCGATTGCCACCACCGAGTCTTTAATTTTAAGTTTGGCAATGGAAATATTATAGTAGCTTACTTTTGACTGACCAAAAGCACTACTTTCTTCTCCCCCCACAAACCAATTACTGGCCTTTGTTAAATCCACAACCGGATTTAATAAAGTCGGACTACTTCCTTTCGAAAAAGATTGATAGGAGAAAATTGGTAAAATTACACCCGCTAAAATTACAACTCCGGAGATGGCCCAAATTACTGCAACTGTCTTTAAAAAAACATTTTTCTTTGTCATATGAACTATTATTTTTCGCTTAATATTTCGATCGAGATGTTCTTCGAAAGTTTAGGAAGATAACCGAAAATCCAAGGAAGATTAGGCTTAATATTAATCTCTGCCGTTACAAATCCCGGAATTTTAGAAAATATTTCCTCAACTGCTGCCGTGCTCTTACCGGAAGCCGCCTTGGCTAATAAGCTTAAATCTTCTTTGGGTAAAAAATTAGCTGTAATTGTAAGATTGAATAAAGACGCACTTGATAGATCTTTCAGTTTGGTAAAACCATAATTAAGATTGGCGGGATCAAGATAAAAATCAGAAGGAATCTCTCCGCTTAAAACATTTAGAGATAAATCCGTCAGGTCTTTTTTAAGAACCGAAATAGCACTTGTCTTAAGATCTAAAGAAAGCTTAATATTTGAGGCCTCGTCTCCAACCTTATTGCTAAATACCTTAGATGAGGCGGTTGCGACCAAAGAATCCTCAACTAATAATTGGTCTGATGAGATTTCGCTAAGTAAATTTTTCTTTGCATTAATAGAAAGCTCGGTGGTTAAATTACTAAGAAGGTTTGTGGTATCACTCGAAGAAACAGCGGAAATATCCCTGCTCGATCCACCCGTAAAATCGGTGGTTGAAACTGCATCAACTTCGGATTTGGAATAATTTCCTACTGAAAATACTTCATTTTTGGCAAGATTGTATTCGGCGCCAATATCTTCTGCTTTAACTTCAACAACATAAGTCCCAGGAGTTGAGGGAGAAAGCGCCGCCGAAATGGAGGCGGAGGTAACTAAACTAAATTTCAAATTATTGGCCGCTGTAACCAAGGTGCCCCCGGGAAGTTTGAGAATAGAACCTGTCCCATTTTGAATATTAACACTTCCCCCGGCCTTATCCCCAATCTTTTTTGTCCCTGTGGTTGATTTCGTTTTTTCTCCTGAAACCGTAACCGAGACAACTTTTCCGGCAATAATCTTACTCTCTAAATTTGTAGATCCGGAATCTTTAAGAATTGTTGTTTCAACTTTTTCTTCAAATCTTTTTGGGGAAACATAAATTTTTATATTAGCCTTCGGAACAAATATCCAAAAAAGCAAAAATAAAATCAAAGAAAAACCGGCCACAGATTCAAATAAAACAAGATTTTTCTTTCCGCTGATCTTTGGTACTTTGAAAAAACTAAATATTCTCTTTAATGAGCCAATGTTAAATCGCTTTGGTTTTAAAACAGGTTCTTGAATAGAATGTTTTGAGGCAATATCTTCTCCAACCACAAATCCTAATTCCTGTGGCGAAAGAGATTTCTCTGGGGTAACTATATTTTGGATTTCTTTTTGAACAACTTCTTTAACTCCCGCAATTTCTGCAGCCCCCGCCAAAGCAACGGCGGTGACTTTCTTTTCGGGAGAGAATATTTCAATTTTAGGGGTGTGCAAAAACTTTACTTTTTCAACACTTTCCCAATTTGCAGCCATTAAAGCATCTTTTATATTTTCAAGCTCTCCCTCTTTACCATCATAAATAACCACCCTTGAAGGTAGACCTTCTTCCAAAACAAATCTTGAAAGTCCTTCCTTAATATCATCAAAAAAGGAGACACTTCTTGCAACCTGAGTTGTTCCCACCAGATTCCCCAACTTGAAAACAGAAAGCTCCAAAGAATCTTTACCAAAACCAGCAATAATTGCATTCACCGCTCAATGGAAAGCTCGGTACAGATTTTCTTTATTATTTGCAAATATTCTTCTTTGATTTGGCCTTTATCAACCCATGAAGGGGGAACTCCAAAAACCGTTTTGGAAGGCTCACCTGTTCCTTCCGGAAGAAGCTGAATTGCGGAAGAAAGGGCTGCATCCGAAGCCCCAACAACTTCAGAATCAGTTTCCCATGGAGTGACGGGACTGACGGAAATTACTTCCGCTTTACCATCTGTAATTTCCCAAACTCCGGCTTGAATCCAACCCTGCTCAAGAACGATGGCCCAATACAAATCTTTTACTTTTTTTTCACCCCAATTTAGCATAAATTCTTAAAAGTCCTGACCCAACTTTTTCCTGTTTAATAATCTTAACATGTCCAATTTCAGAAGTATTTTTGATGTGTGGTCCACCACACACCTCTCGACTGAAATCTTCAATCGTATATACCTTAACTTCTTTACCGTATTTTTCTGCAAAAAAATGTAATGCCCCTGATTTAACAGCTTCATCTAAACTTACAACCTCAAATGAAACCGGAAGTTTCTTCTCGATTTGTAAATTAATCAAATCTTCGACTTTAGTCAATTCCTCACCCGTAAGTTTTTGGGGATGGGAAAAATCAAACCTTAGCCTCAGAGACGTTATATTTGATCCTTTTTGAGAAACACCTTCCCCCAAAATCTTTCTTAAAGAAGCGTGCAGTAAATGCGTGGCTGTGTGTAATTTAGTAACTTCTTCGGAACTATCGGCAAGCCCCCCCTTAAACATTCCGGAAGAGGAAGTTCTTGAAAGTTCTTTATGTTTTTCAAATTCTTTCTCAAATTCTTTTTTGCCCGCACTAGTTATTTTCCGTGCACTTTCGGCAAAAATTTCCTCGGTGATTTCAAGGGGTATTCCGTATGATTGATAAAGATCGAATGGTTTTATATTTGGGTTTTTAGCCAGATTAGTACCATTTTCGATTATTTTTTCAAATTTACCGATTTCACTTCCCACCACTTCGGAAATATCTAAATCAGTTACAGAAACTCCCAACTGACGCATTTTTAAAGCAGCTCTTCTTATAAGACGCCTTAAAATATATCCCTGCAATTTATTTGAAGGAATAATCCCTTCGCCGGTAAGTGCTTCAGAAGCCCTGATGTGATCGGCAATAATTCTAAATGCTTTTTTATTGTCTTCATATTTTTTTCCAACTGCTTTTTCAATCTTACTAATAATTGGCTTATATATATCTATTTGAAAAACATCCTGTAAATTATTTACGGCCATGGTTATTCTTTCAAGCCCTCCCCCAAAATCCACATTTTTCTGAGGCAATTCTTTTAAACTTCCGTCTTCTTTCTTTTCATACTCAATATATACAGAGTTGCCGATTTCTAAAAACCTTCCGCAATCGCAATTAGGATGACATTTTTCACCATATTTAGGATCATGCTTTGTTCCGAAATCAAAAAAGATTTCTGAATCTGGTCCTCCAATTTCTCCAACAGGCATTTCATTGGGAGAACCAGATCTACTCCACCAGTTTTTCTCTACTCCGTAATAAACAATTCTTTCTTCGGGAATTCCCAAGCTCTTCCAAATTTCAAAAGTTTCCGTGTCCTTAGGAACATCTTTATTTCCTTCGAATACAGAAACCCAAAGTCGTTCTTTAGAAAGACCTAATTCTTTGGTAAAAAACTCAAATATCCAAGGAATTTGTTCTTTTTTGAAATAATCTCCCAAACTCCAGTTGCCTAGCATTTCAAAAAAAGTTTCGTGCCGATTATCTCCAACTTCTTCAATATCCTGAAGCCGAAGCGAAGGTTGAGAGTCAACCAACCTTTTTCCTTTGGAATGTTTTTCGCCTTTAAAGTAAGGAATTAATGGCTGCATTCCTGAAGAAGTAAATAAAGTTGTCGGATCTCCCTCTAAAACTAAAGGGGCAGGCGCAATTTCCCTATGCATCCGAGGAGCTGATATAAAAAACTTTAAATATTTTTCTCTTACCTCATTTGAAGTCATGCTCAAATTATACCCTGTTTTAACTTCCTTGTCCGTGAGTTTCGAGTTTTTTGCCGCGGCGCAAGATTTCAAGTACCCCCGTAAGTTTATCTGGTCTAATAAGTCCCCCTCCCAAAATGGCATCTTCCAGAATGCTATTTAATCTTTTAATGGCTTTTCTTAAATCCAAGATAATCATGACAACCTGAACTCCCACAATAACAAGAAGGGTGGTTAGAGAAATGACGACGATAATTAATAATCTTTGAACATTATCCATTTATTTAACAATTATATCCCTAATTATTTTTGTCTGTTTACCGGATCTTGAAGTTGCAATTATTTCAATTGCCTTTGTGCCTTCAAAAACTTCAATTTCTTCATTAAATATTCCATCATCGTTAACTAAAACAAGCTGATTATTTATTTTAACTGTTGCATCGGAATCGGTTTTTCCAGAAACGTCAACTTTATTTGAAGTAGTAATAAAATTATTCTGTGGTTTAGCCACTTCTAATGTCGGCGGTGAATTAAATTTAACAAATTGAAAACCCAAATAACCCAAAAGGGTAAGAACAACGATCAGAATACCTACCAAAAATGTGTATTTGGGGGTCCAGGTAAATTTACCTCCAACATCAGGTTTAGGATTAATTGACAACTTTTGTGGAGGGTAATCTCTCTTTAAAATTGCGTAAGCGGTTTTTACATCAACTTCTAAATACGAAGCCAGATTTTTTACAAATCCGGAAACAACGGGAAAATCAGGAAGAACCGTCCAATTACCATTCTCGATTGCTTCAATAAATTCTTTTTTAATTTTTGTTTCTCCCTCAACATTTTTTAAGGAGTATCTTTTTTTAAGACGTGCTAACTTTAAAATGTCTCCAACCGTTTTCATGTAGAAGTCTTCTCTAAAAATTCTTGTGCATTTTGAACCAAAACCTCACGAGGTTTAGAGCCTTCGGCTACCCCCACGACACCGGCGGCTTCCAATTGATCAATTATTCTTGCTGCCCTAGCGTAGCCAATCGACAGACGCCTCTGAAGAAGCGATGAGGAAGCTTTATCATATTGGCAAACCACTTCGACTGCTTTTCTAAAAAGATCATCTATCTCTCCCTCAACCCCTGAAACTTGCGGAATCCCGGACTTGCTCATTTTTGTTACCTCTTCTGTGTACTGAGGACCAACTCCCTGATTTTTAATAAAAGAGGTAAGTGCCGCAGTTTCCTTGTCAGAAACAAAAGCTCCCTGAATCCTCATTGGCTTTGCCTGTTCGGGAGGAAGATAAAGCATGTCTCCCTTGCCTAATAATTTTTCTGCTCCTTGAGTATCCAAGATAACTCGGGAGTCAACCTGGGAAGAAACCGCAAAAGCAATTCTGCAGGGAATATTGGCTTTAATAAGGCCCGTAATAACATCAACTGACGGCCTTTGGGTAGCCAAGACCATATGAATTCCTGTCGCCCGGCTCATTTGCGCAATCCTTGTTATTGAATCTTCAACTTCAACCGGAGAAAAAAGCATAATGTCGGCAAGCTCGTCAATGACGAGTATTATATAGGGAAGCGCTTGAAATCCGGACATTTCATTAAAGCCGTCAATATTTCTTGCCCCCGCTTGAGCAAAAAGCTTATAGCGTCTGTCCATTTCACTTAAAATCCACCTTAAAGCAGAGATGACTTTCTCGGGTTCAACAATAACCGGAGTTAATAAATGAGGGATTCCGTTATAACCCGTGAGTTCTACTCTTTTGGGATCCACAAGAATAAATTTAACTTCACTGGGAGCTGCTCTAAAAAGGATTGATGATAAAAATGCATTCACGCAAACTGATTTTCCGGAACCGGTCTGACCGGCAATCAAGACGTGAGGCATTCTGCCGATTTCTGTAACAATTGGTTTACCGGAAACATCAAGTCCTAAAGAAACTGCCAGTTTTGAATTGCTGTTTTTCATGGCATCTGATTCCATCATCTTTTTAAGAGGAACAAATTCGGGAGCTTTATTGGGAAGTTCAATACCCACAAGGTTTCTTCCGGGAATTGGGGCTTCGATTCTAATTGTCCCCGTTGGAGCCGAAAGGGCAAGAGCCAGATCTCTTTCCAAAGAAGTTATTTTAGAAAGTTTTGTACCAAGGGCAACTTCCAAGGCATACTGAGTAACCGCCGGACCAAGATTAACTTCAACCACCCTGGCGGTAATTCCAAAAGACTCAAGAGTTTTTTCAATAATTGCCGCATTTCCTTTAATGTCTCCGCGATCGGCCTTACCTGTTTCGCCATCTGTTAATAAATCAAGTGATGGATATTTCCAAACCTTATCCTGACCGGGAACATTGGTAACAAGTTGGGGCGCTAAAACTCCCGGTTCGGGAAGTTTGGACGGCTGAGGTTTTGGTAACGCTTCACCGGAGACTCTTAGAGGCTTTTTCCAAAGTGTCCCCTGCATAGACTTATCTGAAAAGAAAATTCTCTTTAACCGATTAATAATTAATTTGATCTCATTAATCACCTGCTCAAAAGATGTATTAAAAAGAATAATTAAACCCACAAGAGAAGTTCCCAAAAAAATAATAAATGCCCCCATGTTGGTTATTAGTGCCGCAACCCCCTCCCAGGCATTTATTCCCAATATCCCGGCTCTCGTTAGACTTGCTATTGAAACAAAAAAAAGAAGAATTCCTACAATCACATTAGGCTGGCTTAAAGGGCCTTTTAGTTTAGAAACAAAAAAGGAGAAGGAAAGAAAAATAAAAGGCAAGAATACTACCGTCCAGGAAAAATAAGTAATTAAAACATCGTTTATTTTAATAAGAACAATCCCCTGACGAAGAAAAGAAAGAACAATAAGACCAGCAAGAACCAAAAAGAATATCTGGGCAATTGAAAATATGGTCTGCTTTTTAAGTCTTAATCTGAAAGCTCTTTTATTAAACCTTCTCTTTTTATTAAACATGATACAAATTCATTATATCTCAACAATAATGGGCAAAATCATCGGACTACGGCCGGTGACTTTGAAGAAATGTTTTTCTAAAAACTTAATTGATTCTTCTTTTAAGGATTTTGCATTTAATTTTCCTTTACTATTTAAAACTTTGGTTAAATCAAATACCGCATTTTCCAAAATTCTTCTGTCTGTTCCTTCAAACACAAATCCTTTGCTTATAATTTCGGTGTTTCCAAAATATCTTCCGTCTTTTCCGATTTTAATAACAACCACCACAATCCCCTCATTTCCCAAAATTGCCCGGTCTCCTAAAACGACTTTACCGATATCGCCAATCCCGAGTCCGTGAACCAAAACATCCTTTGTGGGAACCGTTTCTCCTCTTGAAACATTTCCGCGATCAAAAATAACACTCTCTCCGGCTTTAAGTTTAAAGACGTTGGAAGAATTAACACCGATTGAATTTACCAACTTTCCGTAGGCATCCATATACCTAATGGTTCCCCCAATAGGAATAAAATATTTGGGCTTGACAATTTCAAATAATTTTTTAATATCCTCCTGCCCGCCATGTCCCGATACATATAGACCCTCATGAAGATCGTAGTAATGAACATCCACCCCTTTATCAATAAGACCATCTATGACAAAATCTTCACTTTCCTTACTGTAGGCTGGTGCCGGATCAGCCGAAAAAATAAACGTGTCACCCTGGGTAACTTTTACTTTATCATGATCGCCTTGGGAAATTCGATAAACGGAACTGCCCACCTGGCCAAAACACCCCGAAACAATATAAAGAACTTGGTTAGGTCTTAAATTTTCAAGCTCTTTGTATGAAATTATTTGGTCTTGAGAATATTTTAAATAATCCAGGTTGTGGGCCATTTCGGCTTTCTTTTGAATTGATCTGCCCACAAAAATTACTTTTCGGTTAACTTTTTTGGCAACATTAATAATTTGCTGAAATCTGCCTATGTTTGAAGAAATAGCCGTTACCATAATTGCCTTTTGGGCATTTCTGACAATGGCGAGCATTTTATCTTCAATCGGAAGTTCGCTTTCAATGGACCCTGGTTTATTTGATCCCAAACAGTCTGAGGCCAAAAACAAAACATTATTCTTTGCCAGTTCTCTGGCTCTCTCAATGGCAAATGCCTTTCCGCCGACAGGATTTTGATCCATTTTATGTTCCGGAACATGGAAGATTCTTCCTTCGGAAGTATCAATGGCAAAACCGACTGTATCGGGAATTGAATGGGTTACTCTGAAAGGTTGAATCTTAAATGAACCAATTTGAAACCGATCATTATCTGGGTTAAAAGTATTTATCTTAAAATCTCTGACCCCGTAATCTTTGAATTTGTCCTTAATAAATTCGGTAACTAGGGGGGCTGCCCAGATAGTGGTTTTTACATCTCTTAACAAAAAGGGCAGTGCCCCAATATGGTCTTCATGTCCTTGGGAAACCACAATTCCTTTTAGTTTACTTTTATTTTTAACAACGTATGAGTAATCGGGAAGAACTAAATCAACTCCCGGCATTTCCAAATCGGGAAAACCAATACCGCAATCGACAATCATCATCTCCCTGTCCTGTTCGTAGATATATAAGTTTTCGGTTACTCCGGTTGTTCCGGATAATGCAATGAATCTAAGCATATGTTTTTAAAATAATTCTGATTGTTCTATTACTGCTTCCGGTTCTTTTTTTTCTTCCTTTTTTAAATAGTCGGGAAGTTTCAAAAAATCATTTTTAATCTC
>Ga0075647_112_pt1 | contig 8357 bp, 7 predicted proteins | sample RifGroA1_FD_68241 | JGI IMG/M metagenome (GOLD analysis project Ga0075647, IMG submission 68241) | Microgenomates (Amesbacteria) bacterium GW2011_GWA1_44_24
TGGTATGGACTACCTAAATATGGTTATCTGCCTTCCTTCCATGGTCATGATCAGATTGGACAAATCGATTCTCTATCTCAAGTCTCAAAGCCGCAAGGTGTTTCTTTTCTCATTATCGAACCCCTGGATGGGATTCCTTCTCAATATCTTAAGCTGACAATTGGAGAAGAAGATTCAAAAACGAAACTTATCGCTGAAAAATATTTTGGCGGTATTCGTGTTCAAAAACGCACTTCCGAGTGGTAAAATGCGAGAGTGAACAAGAAACAATCTCCGGTAAATTGGTACGATGAATCGATTAAAGTAGATCCTTTCCAACGATTTTGGCACAAGAAGAGATTTACTGAAGTTTCCAGGATAATTAATCCCGTTAAGGGCAAGGTTTTAGATGTTGGTTGTAATGATGGGACTTTTTCAAAAATTATTTTTGAAAGAACAAAAGCAAATAAATTAATCGGTATCGATGTTTTACAAACTTCAGTAGATTGGGCTAATAAACATTGGAAGAATCCAAGAATGAAATTTATAGTTGGAGATGCCCACAATCTTAAATTTCCTGGAGGTTATTTTGACGCCGTATTCATCATGGAGGTATTAGAACATGTAGCCAATCCGAAACGTGTTCTAAAAGAAGTTAAGAGAGTTCTTAAGAAAAGCGGTTACGCCGTTTTTCTTGTTCCTTCAGATAGTTTCCTTTTCCGGTTGGTATGGTTTTTTTGGCTTAACTTTTATCCTCGTGGTTGGGTTTGGAGAGAAACGCATATCCAAACCTATCGGGGAAATTTTCTGCCGAAGATATGTAAAAAAGTCGGGTTTAAGGTTGAGGTGGATAAGAAATTTAATTTAGGCATGCTACACTTAGTAAAGGTAAGGAAAATATGAAAGCTTCAATAATAATTCCCAATTTTAACGGAGAGATGCTTTTGGCAAAGAATCTTCCTTATGTGATTTCTGCGATGAATAATAAAGAAAATAATATTTTTGAAGTTATTGTTGTCGATGATGGTTCTTTGGACGGAAGCGTCAAACTCCTTAAAGAAAAATTTCCGCAGGTTAAAGTTATAAAACATAAAAAAAATAGAGGTTTCTCGGCAACGGTTAATACTGGAGTAAGGGGATCAAGTGGGGATTTGATAGTTTTACTTAATTCGGATGTTCTTCCAAGCGAGGATTTTTTGGTAAATACATTACCCTATTTTAAAAACCCCAAAGTATTTGCAGTTTCTCTTCATGAAAAAGGCTATGGTTGGGCTAAGGGAGGATTTAAAGATGGTTATATTCAAATTCTTTCCGGTGAAGAAGGAAAAACATTTCACGAAAGTTTTTATGTCAGTGGGGGAAGTGGGGTATTTAGAAGAGATATTTGGATGGAGTTGGGGGGAATGGATGAAGAACTTCTCTCACCTTTTTATTGGGAGGATATTGATCTATGCTACAGGGCGGCAAAAAGAGGTTATGTTGTAGGCTGGGAACCAGAAAGTCATGTTGTTCATAATCACGAATCAACGATAAGTAAGCTTTCTAAAAGTTATGTTGCCAGAATAAAAGAAAGAAACCAACTTCTTTGTCTCTGGAAAAACTTAACTAGTCCAACTCTTGTGAGAAAACATATTGCCGGACTTTTTGCGAGACTTGCCAGACACCCAGGATATTTAAGAATAGTTTTAATGGCGCTAAGAAGATTGGGAATTGCTTTAAGAAAAAAGAAGAAAGAAGTCAAAGAATCAAAAGTATCCGATGAGGCAATATTTGGCAGATTTTCTCAATAAAAAAATGATTGATTTATCGATAATTATCGTTAATTATAAAACTCCTGAACTCACAAAAGCTTGTGTTGCTTCGGTCAAAAAATACCCACCAAAGGTTTCTTACGAGATTATAGTAATTGATAATAGTTTTGATAACGTTGGTTTTGCCAGAGGAAACAATAAGGGGATTAAAAAAGCTAAAGGTAAATATATTTTGCTTTTAAATTCGGATACTGAGGTAAAAGAGGGATCAATTGATAAACTGCTTGAATTTGCTAAAGGACATAAGGATGCGGGGGCAGTTGTTCCAAAACTTTTAAATCCAGATGGAAGTGTACAGGCATCCGTTTTTAGGTTTCCGACTCTTTGGAGAGCAATCAGACAATACTTTTTAAGAAACAAAGATTTGTTAGATAAGTATGTACCCAACACAAATATTATTGAGGTAGCAATTATGGCTGCATATTTAATTACGCCCACATGTTTAAAAAAGGTTGGATTATTAAATGAAAAATATTTTATGTATTTTGAAGACTTTGATTACGCCAGAAAAATTAAGAAAGCTGATTTGAAAATTTATTATTTGGCTGACTCTGAAGTATTTCATCATCATGGAGCGAGTGGTAGAAGTTTAGCAGAAAACAGTAATCAGTGGAGAAGGCTAATTCCTTCAAGCAAGATTTATCATGGCGCATTTAGGCATTATTTAATTAATGCTATCATTTGGTTAGGTCAAAAATGGGCATTAACAAAAAAAATATTGTTTGGATAATCCTCGTTGTTATATTTATCATTCCTACTTTTTGGAAACTGGTTAGACCTGGCTTTTTTTCTATGCAGGATGATCTTCAGGCTTTTCGGGTTTACGAAATGGACAAATGTTTTGATGACGGACAAATTCCCTGCCGATGGGTTCCTGATGCGGGTTATAAGTATGGCTACCCCCAATTTAATTATTATCCGCCCTCGATTTATTACGTTGGAGCCGTAATGCATAGAGCCGGTATTCAATATATTGATGCTGTAAAAATTCTTTTTGTTCTTGGATACATTGCCTCTGCCTTAACAATGTTTTTACTGGTTAATTCGTTTTTGGGTCCATGGCCGGCATTTGTATCTTCTATCCTTTATTCCTATGTCCCGTATAAGGCGGTTGAAGTATTTGTCAGGGGGGCTATGAGTGAATTTTGGGCCCTATCAATCTTTCCTTTAATTTTTTGGGCGGCGTATAAGCTTATTAAAACCGAGAAGAAAAAATACTTTATCTGGTTTTCAGTTTCGATAGCTCTTCTTATTACCACCCATAGCTTGATGACCTTAATTTTTGCTCCGGTTGCCGTTCTTTGGGTTATTTTTTGGATTTCGGTTGAAAAGAAGTGGCGATTTCTTTTAAAAGTTATTTTATCCGGACTTTTGGGAATTACCCTCTCTGCTTTTTTTCTTTTACCTGTTATTTTTGAAAAGAAATTTGTTCATGCCGAATCCATGCTTTCCGGGTATTTTGATTACCGTGCTCACTTTGTGAGTTTATTTAAGCTTTTTTTCTCCCGTGAGTGGGGGTATGGTTCATCAGGATTTCCCAAGGAGCTTCTTAATCTTTCGACAGGGATGATCCAATGGGCAGTGGGGATTGTTGCCGTTATTTTGGGAATATTAAACCGTAAAAAAGAAAAGAAACTTACCTTGTTGTTGTTTATCTTGGCCGGAGCGGAACTAATCACTCTTTTCATGATGCATATGAAATCCAGCTTTATCTGGGCAAAGTTGCCGGTACTGTGGTGGCTTCAATTTCCATGGAGATATCTTTCGGTCAGTATATTCCTCCTTTCCGTTCTTTCCGGACTGGCTGTTTATTTGTCTTCTAAGGCAAAATATTTTTTGGGAGGTTTGGCAATTATCGCAGCCATAATTTTAAATATTGGTTTTTTTGTTCCCAAAGATTGGTTGCTGATAACCGACTCGGATAAATTTTCCGGAATTTCATGGCAAAAACAAATGACGATAAGTATCTTTGACTATCTACCTATTTACGCCAAGCTTCCGCCGGTAAAGGAAGCTCCAGCTTTGCCGGAAGTAATGGATGGAACGGCTAAGTTTAGCGATTATCAAAAGGGAAGTGATTTTCAAATTGGGAAATTGGATATTACCAGTGACGCAACCATTAGACTGCCAATTTTTGATTTTCCCGGAATGCAGGTCAAAGCAAACGGACAACAAATTAAACACAATCATGACGACTGTCGGGGTGAAGAATTTTGTTTGGGTCTTGTCAGTTTTAAACTACCAAAAGGAAATTATTCCATTGAAGTGAGGTTAACAGATACTCCTGTAAGGAAAATTGGCAACTACCTTACTTTAACTGGCATTATTGTTCTTGTTTGGTTAATGATTAAAAGAGATGAAAAGTAAATATTGGCCGTTACTGCTGATTTTTGGCTTGAGTTTTTTGGTTACCTGGCCGTTTTTGAAGAGTGGTTATTTTTCTCATCAGGATGACCTGCAGGTGATTCGAATTTTTGAGATGAGGCGGTGTTTTACAGATCTGCAAATTCCTTGCAGGTGGGTACCGGATATGGGATGGGGGAATGGCTTTCCTCTATTTAATTTTTATGGAGTCTCCCCTTATTATTTGGGGTCAATATTAAGTTACTTAGTGGGCTTTATTAATGCTTCAAAAATACTTTTTTTTATCTCTCTAACTTTCGGAAGTTTTGGAATTTATCTTCTTGTTAAAAGTCTTTGGGGAAAGTTGGCGGGATTAACTTCAGCTGTTCTTTATCTTTTTGCTCCCTATAAAGCTTTAGATGTTTATGTCAGGGGTGCCCTTGCCGAAAGTTTGGCTTTGGCTATAATCCCGTTTGTTTTTTACTTTAGCTATAAATTAGTGGTTACTACTAAGACTAAGAAATACAGTACTTTGTTTACCCTTTCTTTGTTTGCTTTTTTAATTACCCATAACATTATGGTGATTTTGTTTTTACCGTTTCTTTTGGCGTGGCTTATTTATTGGCTGGTAGTTGCCAAATGGGAAAATACTAAGTTGGTGATACTATCCTCTTTATTGGGTTTTGGTTTGGCATCTTTTTTTCTTTTTCCTGCCTTTTTTGAGAAAAATCTGGTTCAGACGGAATCCCTGCTTCGATTCGAATTGGATTTTAGGGCTAATTATTTAAAGGTTAGCCAATTGTTTTTTGACAGGGTTTGGGGATACGGAACTTCAATTCCGGGTCCTGAAGGAGGGATGAATTTTCAGGTTGGTTGGCCACATTGGTGGCTGGTTATCGTTTCAGTACTTCTTTTATTCGTTTTAAAAATTAAAAAAAGTTCGAAAGTTCTTGTTGCCGGCGTCATTGCCGCCTTTATCTTTTCGGTGTTCATGACGCATAATAAATCAACCCCTGTTTGGATCCATGTAAGTTTGCTTAAATATTTCCAGTTTCCCTGGCGCTTTTTGTCTCTTTCAATTCTTACAGCATCTTTATTGGGGGGATTTGCGGTGTCAGCTCTAAAAGAAAAATGGCAGATTTACGTTGCCTCCGCGATTATTGTTTTATCAGTTATTTTAAACTGGAATTATTTCAGGCCGAAAATATTTTATTCAATTAATGACTCAGAAAAACTATCTGGTGAACTTTGGGACCAGCAAAAAAGAGGTGCTGTTTTGGATTATTTACCAAAAACAGCCTTAGAGCCCAGAGAGGCTGCTCCGGAAAGTCCTATTGTAAGATCCGGTAGAGCTGAAGTTATCAATTTTATTAATCGTTCAAACAGATGGGGATTTAATATTACTGTTCAAAATAGGGTAGAAATAGAAGTTCCTGTTTACTATTTTCCGAACTGGGAAGTGAAAGTTGACGGAAGGGAGTATCCGTTTTCCTACAATAATCTTTTAGGGAGAATTTCATTAATTCTGGAACCTGGTAATTACGAAGTCGAAGGGAGTTTTAAGGATACACCTATAAGAAAAATAGCCAATTTAATTACTGTTTTAAGTGCAATAGGGCTTGTTTTTTATATAAATGAAAGAAAAAAATAATTTTATAAAAAAGATATTAAATAAGTATTTGTTTATCTTTATACTTTTTTTGTCCATCCCCGCCGTAAGATATTTATTTGTCCATGGTTTTTTTGGAGTTTCCGATGATCTTCATATCGGCTGGCTTTATGAAATGGATAGAGTGGTTAAGATGTTCCAATTTCCGCCCCGATATGTACCTGATCTAAGTTTTGGCTTCGGCTACCCGCTTTTTAATTTTGTTTATCCTCTACCTTTTTATATAGGCGAATTAATTCATCTTTTGGGTTTTTCTTTGGTTAACAGCGTCAAAATTGTTTTCGGGTTGTCAATTCCGTTTTCGATGTACTTCATGTACAGATTTTTGAAAGAATTCTTATCTAAAGAAATGGCATTGGCGGGATCTGTTCTTTATGTCTACGTGCCTTACCGGGCAGTTGAACTTTTTGTCCGAGGGACAATCGGGGAGATTGTGGCTTTTGTCTTTATTCCTATTATTGCTTTAACAATAACCCGCTTAACAAGAAAAGAATCTTCCCTTAAGTGGGTGGGGATTACTGCTTTTTCAACTGCGGCACTGGTATTATCACACAATATTATGGCTTACATGTTTCTGCCGTTTGCACTGGTTTTATTAATAGCCAGACTTATTTTATTGACTAAAAACAAAAAAAGAGTAATTTTACACAGTCTGACCGGATTAATTTTGGGTCTCTTGATTTCTGTTTATTTTTGGTTTCCCGCAATTTCTGAGAGCTCACTTATGCATTACGATACCGTATTTAACTTCTATGACCACTATCCTACCCTTAAGCAGTTTATTACGCCTTATTTTGGCTATGGAGCATCAGTACCCGGTCCCTACGATACAATGTCTTTTTATTTTGGTCTAACAGGACTTTTGGTTGTTTCTCTGGGCTTAATTTCTTTTTTTATTAAGTTTAAAAAATTTTCAAAAGAAGAAAAAATATTTTTTATTTGGGCAACCTTCATTTTTTTTGTCAGCATCTTTATGATGAATCACCGCTCTGCGTTTTTGTGGAGAAACATTCCTCTTTTGCCGTATTTTCAATTTCCTTGGAGATTTATTTCGATGATTGTTTTTTCTTCCCCGATATTCCTGTTGGGTTTTTCCAAGTGTCGATTTGGAAAAACAATCTCTTTAATTGTTGTTGTTTTAGCAATTATTCTGAATTTTGGTTATTTCAAAACCAGTGAATATTTGGGCAGGGAAGATGGGTATTATTTGAATAGACTTATTCCTGTTCCTTCCGCGTCTAACGAATATAGAAAAACTTCTGAAGAATATTTAAGATTACCTAAGGATACTTTAGTAAGACCTTCCGATAATTTTACCAGAGCCTATGCCGATATACCTGCTATCAAACAAATAGATGAGAAAAATGCTCTAAATGCGACAGTTTTAACGGATTATAAAGAAAAGTTTATTCTTAATTACAATAAGTACTATTACCCTGGTTGGTTTGCTAAAATAGATGGAAAGAAGGCAGAGATTATACCCGGAATACCATATGGGCAGATAACAATATCGGTTCCTGAAGGGGTACATACAGTTGAAGTGGGCTATGGGGAATCACCTGCAAGGTTGGTATTTGATCTGATTTCTTTAGTCGGTATTGGTATAGCTGCGCTTTTTATCTTTAAAAAATAATGAGAAAGACAATTTCCATAATTCTTACCATCGGAATAGTTTTGAGGGTTTTTTTATCATTAACCACCTATCACTCTGACGTTGCTCCTTTTGACTTTGCGGGAAAAGTAATTTCTCAAGGAAATATTACCAACTTCTATGATTATTTATGGAAACTTCCGGATAACCATCCTTATTTAAGGGTGTATCCCAGAAATTTATTTAATTATCCGCCCCCTGTATATTTTTTCTTAGGGGGAGTTTCATTATTAACAACCTGGATGGTCAGCCCTGTGATCCATGCTAATTTCATTCTTGATTTCCCTTCAACCCTCGGAAATATTCAACTTAATCTGCTTCTATTTCTTCTGAAGCTGCCTTACTTTCTTTTTGATATAGCCATTGCCTATATGCTGATGTCTTTTTTCAAAGACGAAAAAAAGAAAATGTGGGCCTTTGGTTTATGGATTTTTAATCCTATTAATCTTTATGCCACCTATATGCTGGGGCAATTTGATGTTATTCCGACCTTTTTATCTGTTGCGGCTTTATATTTAGTTGTTAAAAATAAAAACAGGATTGATGTTGTAAGTTTAATTCCAAGCGCAGTTCTTTTAGGGTTAGGGGCAGCTTTCAAAATATTTCCTCTGTTATTTATTTTTCCGTTGGCGCTTTTAAAGAAAGATTGGTGGGGAAGAATAAAGGTTTTGGGAGCAGGGGTTCTGACTTATTTTATTCTGGCTTTTCCGTTTATTTTTTCAAAGGGTTTTCGGGCTACGGCGATGCTTGCCGGTCAGACTACAAAAAGTCTGTATGCTCAAATTCCGATTTCCGGAGGGGAATCAATAATTCTTTTTTTGGCAGCTGTTATTTTTTTGTATTTGATATTTATTTACAGAAAAGTATCAGCAGAGGATTTGTGGAAAAGATTTTTCTTAATGAT
>Ga0075647_117_pt1 | contig 7124 bp, 2 predicted proteins | sample RifGroA1_FD_68241 | JGI IMG/M metagenome (GOLD analysis project Ga0075647, IMG submission 68241) | Microgenomates (Amesbacteria) bacterium GW2011_GWA1_44_24
TCAGTACCACTAATATTGAAACTTGCGTTGCTCCCACCTCTATCAACTAAATTTCCTGATAATCCGATGTCACCAACAACCTCTAATTCTTCGTTCGGTGCCGTCGTCCCGATGCCGACGTTGCCGGTACTATCAATCCTCATTCGTTCACCCAAACCAACACCTGTCAAATGGGTAGAAAAGCTCATATAACCACTAGAATCATCATTGCTGCTATTTGTTTTTCTTCCTGCAATAACAGCAAAATTGCGAGGGGTTGTAGCAGTATCATTTATATAACCACCGAGACCAATTGCCGCTCCTACATTTGCCGCTTGCACGTCAGTTGTTTGAAGCGAGAGATGTGCAGTAGATAATACCCCCGAAAGAGTTTGATTTGTGGTAGAAACTTGTAATTTACTTAATGGTCCCGTCGTCCCGATGCCGACGTTGCCGCTATTTAAGATAGTCATGGCTTCCGTCGCTCCGTTATTTCCGACCAAGAAGTGCATATCAGCTCCCGTAGTTCCTACCCCTGAGGTTGTTTGAAGTGTTAAGTCAGCTGTTGTTGCCGTTCCTCCAATAATGGATTGACTTCCTGAGAAGGTTAAGTTACCGGTCATAGTATCTCCTGCCTTTTCCACCCAGATATCTCCAGCTCCTCCTGCTCCTAATCCAAGTCCTGTCCTGGCATCAGCAGGGGAGACTGGATTATAGTTTGTTCCATCAGCCATTAAAAAGTAATTGGCTGTATTTGTTGCCATGAAGAGATCATCTCCTCCTATCTTTAGATCTCCTGTTAGTTCCAATTGTTGAGAAGGGTTAGTTGTCCCGATGCCGACGTTGCCGGAAATGTAGGTGTTGTGAGCGACTATCCCGTTAGCTACAAAGTTATGGGTGTTGCTAATTTGCAAATCATAGACGTGTTTTGGGGGGAGGATTTTGATGGAAACTATTTTTTCAAAGGTTAATTCTCCGTTAAAACCGTTAATAGTGGCGATTTCATCGCCTTCCTGTAAATAGACGACTTTCGTCCATTGTGATAAAGTATTATTGATGTCTAAGTTTTTTTCTTCATCAAAAGTAATTTTTGTTTTTACTTCGTTTTTTTCTGATTTAGCCGCCGGTTGGTTTATTGCGGCGTTTGCTTCATCCAATCCGTTAGTGTTGACAGCTAACTTATTGGCTTCTATACTATCATTGTATTTATCAATTGTTTTATCAGTGAAATCAAAATGATTAATATTGACCGGTTTTTTATCAGAGCCCAAGTTGGATTCGCTCTTTTGGTGATTGCTTTCGCTGTGGTTTATTTCGTTTTCTCTAGAAAAACTAGTTCTCGCTAAGTACGGGTGATTGCCGGTGGTTTCAATCTTCTTGCCGGTTTCTGTCGTTAATTCATAAATTTCTTTAAAGCCCATGTCTAGGGTTTTCTCGACTGTCTGGTATTCAAACTGATTATTGGCTTCGTTTAAAGAGAGAGTTTTGTCCCCTGGTTGGACATTTTTTATTGGGATTTGTTTAGAGCAATTAGGGCAATTAGAATAATTAGAAATTGTAATTAAGGTATTTTCTTCCACGCATTGGCCTTCCACATGGAGTTTATTGCCGGAGGCGGGGGAGGTAGTGCCTATGCCGACATTATCTGCGGTGGTGGTTAAGTAAACAGAAGCTCCGCCGTCAGTCCACCCGCCGGCAGCAGTAATAGTGGGTAAGTCTCCAATTTGGATAGCCGAAGAGACAAACCTGGTGCCATCACCGCGTAAATATTGTCCGGAAGTAGCCGTGTTGTTGATCCTTACCCCAGAACCACTCTCTATATTAATATCTCCGGCCACTTGGAGTTTCTGGAGGGGATTAGTGGTGCCGATGCCGACGTTGCCGCTTGTTGTAGCAAAGAATGAATTTCCTGTTGATGTCAGTGTTGTAAAAGCTCCTGTGTTGGGAGTTCCTGAACCGATTGTTCCGGGAATAGCCCAAGTTGACCCTATCAAACTTGATGCATTTATTGTTCCTGAATCAGCATAATTTAAAGCCGCTCCGGTTCCAACTGACATATTGGCTTGAGTATTTGTTCCTGAGGTAATACCGGAGAAAGCAACAGAGGTTGCCGGAATAGTTGATGTCCAAGTTGGGGGAGCTCCTGCTCCTGCCGAGGACAAAAATTGTCCTGAGCTTCCTGCAGCGGAATTTGGCATTAAGGATCCTGAAAACTGAAGATTTCCGCTGATATCAACCTTTTGGGCCGGGGAGGTTACACCAACCCCTAAGTTGCCTGCGACATAGACATTCCCCGCATTATTTACGGAAAATTTTGTTGTAGGAGAAGAACCTGATTGCAGCTGAAGTAGGTCATACCCCGTCGCATTTGATGCAACCGAACCGTAATAAAGGGAACCCGATGTCAGATTTGCATCCGTTGCATTGACAAATCCTCCCGCTCCTCCGCCTGCTGCTGCACCCTCAAAAGTTAAGTTTAATGCACCGGTTCCATCGGGTGTGATATTGATAGCCCCATTTGTGGTGTCAGCAGTGGAAATGGTCATGGCCTGGCTGGTTATGGCAAATGTTCCTGAGGTTGATTCAATGGTCGGGGAGGCGGCAGCAATTGATAATTTTCCGGTTGAATCAATAAAAGGGATAGCCGAAGGGCCGGTTCCGGCGGGAAGACCTTGAAGAGTTTCCGAGTTTAGGGCATAGGCCACTGTCGCGATTTGAACTCTGGGGGTAGCCTCCGCATCGGTTCCGGCTTTAACTCCGAGATATACTTGGGCATTTTCTGAGAAAACCGAATTGGTGATGGCCGATCCGCAGGTAGAGCCTAAAAGTGTCGAAAAAATACCATCCTGATCGGGAGTAATTGAACAAGTTGTTCCTGCCGCATTCCAAAGTATGCTTCCTGCGGTCGGATCATCATATAGCTTAAAAACCAAATCCGTGGCTACCGTAATGGGGTTTCCGTATTGATTTGTCAGTCTGCCCTGAAACGAAAGATACCGGCTGGGTGAGGTTGGGCTTGCCGGGTAAGCCTGAGCAAGCTGGGCTCTTGATTTCATTTGATCATATACGCCGAAGGAAAGAGCTGCACAAAAGATTACTAATATGGCGATATGGAAGTAATTGGTAATTGAGACCGAATGATATGTTTGGTACCAATTAGGTCTAGTGTAGAAAGCCTTGTAAAGAAGATCCTGAAGCTTTGGTTTTCCCGAAAATTTGGCGATAATCCTGCTTTGCAGGGAAGAATAAAATAGTTTTTTGACCGGTTGGAGGGTGTTTGTCGTCTCTTGAGATAAATACTCTTCAATCGGGTTAGTGGCCAAGTGAGCTTCTTTTTTAGCCCAGGCAAAAAACTTACCCAATGAAGCCAACTTTCTTTCATAAGTGGCGTGAGAACCAGTTTTAAGAACCTGGTCAAGATAGGCTCTGATTTGTTTAGCGGAGATTTCGGACAGTTTATTAGCCATTTTAGTTTAAGGATTGAAATAATTGACGGATATCGGAAAGGTAGTTTCTCACTTTCTAGAAATTTAGCGAAGTCATTAATTATATCAAACCCATTATTCTTGCCTTGAGTGAGGTTGGTTTTACCTTTCATAAAATCAAAATTAATAATTTCGGAAGAAACAAGAAAACGGGACAGATGCCTGAGAGTGGAAAGCCTGCGGTTAGTGGTTTTAACCGGAACATTATTTTTCATTAAGAATTTTTTGTATTCATCGGCAGTCTCGGGCTTAAGAAAGGGGATAGTTTCCGGAAAAGATTCGATCGATGCACCGAAAGACCTGACTTTTTGAATTAACCAGGCCGAGAAATGATTGACATCGGACTTGTAATTCTTAAGGGATTTGGAAGATAAACCTAAACTGATTAAATATTTTAAAAAATTCTCTATCATGGCTAGATTATATTAATTATACTGATTACACCATTATTAAAAGGATTTTAATAGCTGTCAAGAGGCTATTTTCAGTTAAAAGTTAAACGGTAAAAGGTAAAAGTTTCACGCGGGTATAGTTTAATTACCGCATGGGGATTCATCATTTCTTGTGTATCATTGTGCATCAAATCAATACCCCATAATCAGTAAATTCACGCGTTTTACGCAAAAACGCTATGCCTGATAATTTTACTGCGGTAAACTGCGGAAATAATATAGATCATTATGTTCTTGCGGAGATATCTTGTAGTATGTGCGTAAATTATATATCTAACTATATCAATTAGAAAACCCTTTTTTATCTAATTTAAAATATTTGTTTTAGCAGTATCTATTGTTGACTGCTAAGATTTTTTTAATAAAAATATGTCCGAAAGTTCGAGGTTTATACTTTTTGGTATTTAGTTGATAAATAATGTACAAAATTGTCTATTATTTGTCGATACAACTATATCAATAAAAAATATTGTAGAGGAATTTTAATTATTCTTCCTTCTTTAACTAAGTCAGAATTGCATATAACCAGTCCGTAGCTGCCCTGTATTTTTTCGAGGGTTAATGAGGCCTGATCTATTTCCTTTCTACCGTGTCCAATTTCAATAGGAATCTTCCTATTTGGAAAAGCCAGAATAAAATCTGCTCCTCCGCGAGCTGAGTCATAAAAAGTTGGTGAAGCCAGTTCTTGGTTAAACTCTCTGTACAAAAACAAGGCAACAATGTCCTCAAGATACCATCCTTTATGATTAGTAAACGCACTTTCTCCTTCTACTAAAGTTAAAAGGGTGTGCCTAACGGCGGGAGTCATAAAATAATATTTTGACGGTTTACGCACTTTTTTATAGGTTGAGCCGTAAGGGTAGACCCTGATCAACATCTCTGCTTTTTCTAAAGTCTCCAGAACACTGACAAGGGTAACCAAAGAGATACCTTTTAGGGTTTGGGATAGGCTGGTGACGCTTACTTCACCGCTTCCTGCAACCAACAAGAGAATGTTTTTAATTGCAGCCAATGTTGCCGTATCGAACTTGCCTAGATCAGGTAGATCTCTTTCAACAACTCTGTCTATTTGTTGATTAATTAAAGTAAATATTCTCTGCTCATCTTTTATGGTCAGGGCATAAGGCATTGTTCCAAACCTTAAGTATTTATCAATTTCCAAGCTGTCTATGGAGAACCAATATTTATTTATTTGGGTCTTTAGTTCCGTAAGGCGAGAAAAACACTCGTCAGCACTTGCGCTATAAAAAAGAGCATTCTTGATCGCATCTTTCAAGCCTTTTACGGGATATTTTATTCCGACTGTTTTATTCTTGACGGACTCGTACTTGGTTTTTAAAAGCATATACTCGGTAAAGTTCATCGGATAGAGTTTTTCAAAAACCACCCTCCTGGCAAGATCAGTAGTTGACTGGAGTGATAAAGCCGAGGACCCTGTGCAAACTACAAAAATCCTTTTTGAGCGATCATAGATTGACTTTAATACCGCCGTCCATTTTTTGTCAAAGTGAATCTCGTCGATAAAAATAAACAAGTTATGATCAAGTTTCTCAAAGGGAACACTCATAATTTTTTGATATTCCTCAAAAACAGAGTATAAGTCAGCACCCAATTCATTAACGACTTGATCAACTGAGATATAAAGCATATCTTTTGGATAGTGAGGATAAAATTTAAGGAACAGTTGAGCCAACAGAGTTGTTTTTCCCACACCCCTAAGGCCTGGAATACTGACCATCCTCACTTCTTTTTCGCCATTAATAAAGTCATTGATTAACTTCTCAACCCGAAGAAACATGTTTCTGGCTAAATATTTGTTGCCCTGTTCGTCCTGGGTGTAGGTTTTCAGCAAGGATGGCGCACGGCTAAGCTGATTCTGAAGATATTGATTAACCTGTAAACTATTCATGGCCTCTATATCATTTAACTTCTATACAAACGTCATTTTCTATTATAGTTAAGTATAATAGAGGTGTCAAGTGGTCATTTTTGTGGCCAAAAACCAACCTTTTTCTATATTAAACCCAATAATTCTCTTTAGAAATCACCACAGTACCGAATAGTCTAGACTTTTATGAAGGGGCAATCTACTGAAAGTAGTTGTTCACCGCAAATTCAAGCTGGTTTACAAAAATGCGCTTGAAGTTAAAAAGATTATTTATTTCATAGAAAACAATTATTGCGCTCCTATACTCGTTTACGTCAACATTCCTGTACGAAAGTGGGGGATAATCGTAAGCCATAAGCACAGCATTCGATAACATTCTTGCCGTACGTTTGTTTCCATCCGCAAACGGTTGGATGTAGGCAACCATCAAGGCCAGCATGAGTGCTTTTTCAGGCGGGTACTTAACCAAATTCACATATTCTATAAGTTTCCTTAAAGTACTTTCCAGTTCGTGTTTGTCCGACATTGGTTCGTAATTTGTGCCGGTTATCATCACCTTTTGTGCTCGTATACCTGAGGCAACAAGACCTTTGGTAAGAACATTGTGCAACTGTATAACATCGGAGAAATCAAGCTTTTTAAAATCGTTTTTATTTTCAAGAATGGAGTCAAACGCATCTTTGTGGTTCAAGATCATTATGGCTTCCTCTTCCGGATGCCCTTGGGCTCGAATATTTTGCTTAATTAGTGTTTCGGTCTCGATTATACTGTAGGTATTGCCTTCAATCTGAGAAGATTTCCAGGAAAGTTCAATGACAAACCTTTCCAGTTCTCTTTTGTATATCGAGGGATCCAGTTTTTCTTTCGCTTCTTTAAGTTTTACCGCTCCATTTTCCCACAATTCAACCTCTTCTTTGGAATACAAATTTGAGAGATTCCCGTAAACATCATTATTAAAGCCTATTTTAGTTTCCCTTCTCTGTTTGAAATAATCATTTAAATCCACATATTCAAGAAGTGGATTTTTAGATACCAGTCCATAGCTGGTTGTCCTACCTTTTCCTTGAACTATTACATAGCCGGATTCAACTAACTCATTCAGATCACGGAGGATGGTCATCCTCGAATCGCCCCTATAACAGCTTTCAAGAACACCCCGCAATTTATTGCGGGGATGAATTGAACGCTGATATGTCATCCTCCTTTGGAGGGTGTCATTAGAGACAATTAATTGTGTCAAATCCAAGCGCGAAAGATTACCCCTCTCTTTAAGAAGTTTCAATATTTGTGCCTGACGGGAATTAATCGTACCATCCATAC
>Ga0075647_118_pt1 | contig 6027 bp, 9 predicted proteins | sample RifGroA1_FD_68241 | JGI IMG/M metagenome (GOLD analysis project Ga0075647, IMG submission 68241) | Microgenomates (Amesbacteria) bacterium GW2011_GWA1_44_24
TACACGGACAAAGACGGAAAGAAAAAGCCAGTTTGGTTCGGAAGTTATGGAATTGGCCCAACAAGGGTTATGGGAACTTTGGTTGAAGTATCGCATGATGAGAAAGGAATTATTTGGAATAAAACAATTTCTCCTTTTGATGTTCACCTTGTAGAACTTAAAACTGAAAACTTAAAACTTAAAACTGAAGAAATATATAATAAGCTTCAGGGAGCAGGAATTGATGTCTTATGGGACGATAGAGAAGTTCCGGCGGGGGAAAAGTTTGCAGACAGCGACCTTATGGGAATTCCTGTCAGATTGGTAGTATCTGCAAAAACCAAAGATAAAATAGAGTGGAAAGAAAGAATAAGTAATAAGGTCGAAATCCTGTCCTTGGAAGAAGTGGTGAAAAGATGCAAAAAAGAATAGTTGTAATAGGTGGGGGTACAGGAACTTTTACAATTCTTTCGGGGCTTAAAAAGTATCCCAATTTGGATCTTTCCGTCATTGTCTCCATGATGGATGACGGAGGAAGCAATAGGATAATCAGGGATGAATTTGGCCTACTTCCGACCTCTGATCTTCGTCAGTGTATGGTTGCCTTAGCTTCTAACGATTCGGATCAAACCTTAAGAAAACTTTTCACCTACAGGTATGATCAGGGAGTGGGAATATCCGGCATGACTTTCGGCAATTTATTTATGGCCGCCCTAACCGATATTTATGGTGGTGATCAAAAAAAAGCAATTGAAGAAACATCTGAAGTTTTAGGAGTTAGGGGGAAAATAATTCCTGTTACTTTCGAAAAAACAAATTTAGTGGCAACTTATGAAAATGGCAGGCAAGTCTTGGGGGAACATGCAATTGACGAACCGGATTCTCAAATTGGAAAATTTAGAATTACTAAATTGGAAGTTATTCCCAAGGTTAAAGTAAATAAAGATGCTCTCTCGGCGATTGCCAACGCGGATTTGATCGTTTTGGGTCCCGGAGATTTTTATACCAGTATTTTGTCAAATTTGGTAATTGGTGCCATTTCAGCTCATATTAATAAATCTAAAGCAAAAGTTGTTTATGTGGCAAATCTGATGACTAAATTCGGTCAGACTTCAGGTTTTAAAGCCAGTGATTTTACCAGCGAAGTAGAAAAATATCTTTCGGGAAGAAGTTTGGATTTTTGTATCTTAAATAAAGATAGCCATTTTTCTAAAAATATGCTTTCTAAATATAAAAAAGAAAATGCGGAACCGGTTTCCGATGATTTAAAAAAATATATAGGTAAAACCAAAATTATCAGAAAAAGCGTCATTTCAAACGTAATTTATCAAAAAGCAAAAAGCGATAAATTGGAAAGAAGCCTGATAAGGCACGATTCGGATAAGCTGGCAAAAGCAGTTATTGAACTTCTTTAATCTTCGATTTAGACTAAGATACTTAAAAATATGGATGATTGTATTTTTTGTAAGATAATAAAAAAAGAAGCTCCCGGAAAAATTGAACTCGAGAACGATAATTTGATTGTTATTAAAGATATTCATCCTAAAGCAAGTGTTCATTTATTGTTAATCCCCAAAAAACACGTGAGAGATATAACTGATCTGGACGAAATTACTTGGCTGGAAATAAAGAAAATGGTTTTGTTGCTTGCAAAAGACGGGGGATTAAAAAATTTTAGAATAGTTCATAATGCCGGTGGGGCTGCTTTAGTTTCCCATATGCACATACATTTTTTGGCGGAGATTTCCACGGATAGAGAAATATGATAAACGATACCATTACTCAAAAGATAGGAGAAGCTCTGAAGGCTCACGATGAAATAAGGCTTTCCACATTAAGGCTTCTTTCTTCGGCTTTTAATTATGAGTTTATTGCCAAACAGCACAAACTTAGCGAAGAAGAAGAATTGGTGGTTGTCAGGAGAGAAGCCAAGAAAAGAAAAGAAGCAATTGAGGCTTATGGGAAAGCTGGGTATAAAGATAGGGCAGATAAGGAAGCCCTCGAACTGGCAATCTTGCAGGGATATCTTCCTCCGGAAGTATCCGACGCTGAAATTGCAAAATTAGTCGATGAAGCGATTAAGGAAACTCAGGCTGTATCAATTAAGGATATGGGAAAAGTAATAGGTTTTGTTAAAGCAAAAACTAAGGGTGCGGCAGACGGGGCAATTATCGCGAACTTGGTTCGCCAGAAGCTAGTATCTAGTCACTAGTATTAAAGGCTTCCATGATCAAAAAAAGATTGAGAGAATTTCTTACTCGTGAAGGAATTGTTTCTGATTGTGTGGTCTCGGTTGCAATTGTTGGTAAGGAAAAAATGCTTGAGATGGGAAAAAAACACTTAAAGGACAAAATCCTTCATAATGTTTTATCATTTACAGAATCTGAGATTAAGGGAGGTTTTGTGTATCCTCCGGATGGAAAAATATATTTGGGGGAAATTATTCTTTGTTTCCCTAAGGTGGTTGAAGAAGCCAAAGAAGAGGGAACTTTAGTTGATGGAAGAGCCTGTGATTTAGTTGAACATGGAGCTCTGCACTTATTAGGAAAGCATCATGAATAATATGACCCTATATTTAAAATACCGACCTCAGAGTTTGGCGGATTTGGATTTGGACTTGGTTAGGGAAGAGTTAACTAAAATAGTTGCTTCCGGAAATATTCCGCATGCGCTTTTGTTTGCAGGACCTAAAGGAACCGGAAAAACATCAGCCGCCAGAATTATGGCAAAAATAGTAAACTGTGAATCCAAAAATCCTCCATGCAATAAATGTCAGCAATGCCTGTCTATTATGAAAGGAAATAATATTGATGTAATAGAACTTGATGCTGCCAGTAATCGGGGTATTGATGACATTAGGGTTTTAAGAGACACGGTTAAACTGGCTCCGGCGTCTTCAAGAAAAAAAGTCTACATTATTGATGAGGCTCACATGTTAACTCTGGAAGCTTCTAATGCTTTATTAAAAACCCTTGAAGAGCCTCCTGATCATGTTTTATTTATTTTGGCAACCACTAATCCTGAAAAATTAATTGAAACCATCAGATCCAGAACCACTCTAATTGAATTTCATAAAGCCTCTCCCGAAGAAACCATTAGAGCTTTAACTTCAGTAGCTACCGGTGAGAAGTTGAAGATAGACAAAGAGATTCTTTTTTCAATTTCAAAAATGTCCAAGGGTTCGTTTAGGGATGCGGTCAAGATTTTAGAACAGCTTATCTCCCAAAAGATCAAACTTACCAAAGATGATGTTGAGGAGTTTCTCTTAAAAAGAAAAGCTTTTGATGAAAGAGAATTTATAGATGTTTTAATCAGGAAAGATTGTAAAAAAGCGATTTTGATGATTTCAGATTTTGTCAGTAAAGGCGTAGACGTCGAAAATGTAATTGAATCCGTGACCACCCAATTAAGAAAAAGTTTGTTGGTGAAAGTCGGAGTGGGGAGTGGCGAGGAAATAGATTTATCAAAGCCGGATTTAATATTACTAATTGAACTTCTTTCCTTTGCCCGTTCTCAAATTGCTCTTTCGTCGATTGAAGAGTTGCCTTTGGAAATTGCTGTAATTAAATGGTGCGGGGATGAGGTAATCCAGAACGAAGAACCTGTCAAGAATATCACAACTAAATTATCGGAAATCACAGATGATGTCTGGAAAACTATTTTGACTAAAGTAAGACCAATTAACACCTCCATTGAAGCCCTTCTTAGAGCGGCAAGGCCGGTAGGCTATGACGGAAATATTTTAACATTGGGAGTTTATTATAAGTTTCATAAAGAGCGTCTTGAAGAAGTTTCCCACCGAAAAGTTCTTGAAGATGTGGCGGCTTCCGTTATGGGGTGTCCTATCAAAGTAGCCTGCACCTTAACCGAACCACCGGCAAAAAAAGTAGAAGTGATTCCTTTGACGGAAACGAAAGATAACGATATAATTAAAATTGCCGAGGAAATTTTTGGTAACTAGTATCTAGTCGCTAGTATCTAGTATCTTTTTTATTATGTTTGACAAATTTAAGCAATTAGGAGAACTGGCAAAGATGAGGCAGCAGGCTTCAGCTTTACAAAAAGAACTGGAGAAAATTAGCGAGACTCAAGAAAAAAACGGCTGGACCGTTTCTGTTTCAGGAGATCAAAAAATAAGATACATTAAAAAAGGCGATGAAGATTTAAAGGAACTGGCCGATCTTATTAATGACGCCATGAAGAAGGTTCAGAAAGAAGCGGCCAAGAAAATGATGGAGATGGGCGGGGGACTTTCCGGACTTCTTGGAAATTTCAGGAGGAATCAAAAGAAGGAACATGCAGATGTCCTTCTATGCCGGAAGGATGTTGTGTCGACGGATTTGGGATATTAGTTCCTAAAATTTTGAGAACTGATAATGTGAGCAGGCAGATTTAAGTGATACCATCTTTTTATGAAAATACCTCGTGCGATATCGGCACTTATTGATTCTTTTCAAAGACTTCCCGGAATTGGGCCTAAAAGCGCTCAAAGACTGACATATTATCTTTTGTGTCACGGGATATATCGACTATTTTGGTAGTTGAACAGCCTTTGGATGTTTTAGCTTTTGAAAAAACAGGGAAGTATAATGGTCTATATCACGTTCTCCATGGAGCCATTAATCCATTGGAAAATATCGGACCTGATGAGATATATACGGGGGATTTGATAGAAAGGGTAAAGAAAGACAAGGGGGTTAAAGAGATAATAATTGCTACAAACCCGACAATGGAGGGGGAAGCAACGAGTATGTATATTACTAAACGACTCAAATCTCTATCTCAAATCTCAAATCTTAGGGTAACCCGTCTGGGGATGGGAATTCCAACCGGTGCCGATCTGGAGTATGCTGATGAGGTAACACTTTTTCAGGCCCTTCAAGGCCGGAGAGATATTTAAATAAATCATATGAATACTGCTCAAACTAAAGCTAAGCAAATTGCTCAAAATGAACCATGGGAGATATTAAAAGAAGCGGGACGGCAAATAACAGGGGAAGAGCAAATACAAGAACAGGAAATATCAGAACAACAGATAGTAAATGATAATTCCGAAAGGGATAAGGTAAGAAGCCAAAGATTGATGCAGGCTTTACAAACTGAGCTTGATGAAATAAAAAAGAAAACAAAAAAAATTGTTAAAGCAGCAGCAGGAACAAATAGCTCAAGAGCAACAAAAGAACGTTGCACCCGCATTAGTTGAACCGGCCGGAAAAAAAGGCAGAAGGTTATTTAATTTCGGTAAAAAGACCCAAATGCAAAGACAGCAAACTCAAACAGAAAGGCCTATTCCGCCATCAGGGTAAGTATTACCTATTGACAAAGTATTACTTTTCTAATAATATTACCATATGCAAGTACAATTAGCCACAGTTACACAGAAGGGACAGGTAACAATACCTATCGACTTTAGAAATATGTTGGGAATAAAGCCTTACTCTAGGGTTTCTATCTCTCGTTAGATATAATGGATCTTGCTGGATTTATAAAAGTTCCAAAGGGTAAAGACGCCCTGAAAGCCAGAGAATACATGGCAACACATTATAAAAGAGTTTGATTTTATTGGTCTATTTTTCGTTTATGGATTATTTTCTTGATTCCAATATCTTATTGAGATTTTTTGCTGATGACAAAAAAGGTGTGGCACATATTGAGTGTTCCAAATTGATTAAAAATATTAAAGAAGGAAAAATAAAGGCTTATACTTCACATTTAGTTTTGGCTGAGGTCGTGTGGACGCTTGATTCATACTACGAAACACCTAGGGAGAGTGTTGTAAAAGTATTAAAAACAATTGAGTCATTGGGTGGATTAACAATTATTGACAAGTTTGAAACTTATCTTGCGAACAAAATTTATAGTGAAAAAACGGTTAAATTTATCGATGCCCTAATTGCAAGTAGCCCAAAAATTCAATCTAGAAAGATGGCGGTTGTTTCTTATGATAAAGATTTTGATAAATTAGGAGTTATCCGCAAAGAACCCTCACAAATCTGCTAGAATTAGATAGTGGATCTATATTTATTTAATACCTTAACCAGAAAAAAA
>Ga0075647_119_pt1 | contig 5094 bp, 6 predicted proteins | sample RifGroA1_FD_68241 | JGI IMG/M metagenome (GOLD analysis project Ga0075647, IMG submission 68241) | Microgenomates (Amesbacteria) bacterium GW2011_GWA1_44_24
ACCCATTAAAGGCAAGGAAGAAATCACTCAGGTTGCAACAATTTCTGCAGGGAGTGATGAAATCGGGGCAAAAATTGCAGAAGCTTTGGATAAAGTTGGACGCGACGGGGTTGTTACTGTTGAGGAAGGAAAAGGGCTGACAATTGATATTGAATACAAAGACGGAATGGAATTTGACAGAGGCTATGCTTCGGCTTACTTTGTTACAAATCCGGATAAAATGGAGGCAGAAATTGAGGATGCTTACCTTCTTTTAACCGACAAGAAAATAGCTTCCATACAAGATCTATTGCCTTTCTTGGAAAAGTTTGTCAAAGTTTCTAAAAATTTAGTAATTATTGCCGACGAGGTCGAAGGAGAAGCCCTTGCAACCTTAGTTGTCAATAAACTAAGGGGAACATTTAATGTTTTGGCAATTAAAGCTCCGGGCTTTGGCGACAGAAGAAAAGAAGCTTTGGAGGATATTGCAATTTTAACAGGAGGAACAGTAATTTCTGAAGATACCGGAAGAACCTTTGAAACAATTGAAGTAAGTGATTTGGGCAGAGCCGATAAAATCTGGGCAGACAAGGATAATGCCAGAATAATCGGTGGAAAGGGAGACAAAGCTGCGATTGAGCGATTAAGAAACAAATAAAGACAACAGATTCGGATTTTGACAAAGAGAAATTTGAGGAAAGATTGGCAAAGCTTGCAGGAGGAGTTGCCCAGATTAATGTCGGGGCCGCTACGGAAATTGAACTTAATGAGAAAAAAGAAAGAGTTAAGGATGCGGTTGGGGCCACCAAAGCGGCAATTGAAGAAGGAATTGTGCCGGGAGGGGAAACCGCATTTTTAAGAGCTAGGGGAGTAATTAAGAAGATGAAGTCTGAAGGTGGAGTAGATGAACAGACGGGAATAGATATTGTCTACGAAGCCCTTGAAGAACCAATTAAATGGCTCGTTAAAAACGCAGGAGACGATGAGCTTGTGGTTTTAAAGAAGATTTTGGCTTCAAAAGAAATTGATTTTGGTTATGATGTTTTAACCGGAAAATTCGGTTCAATGACTAAATTAGGAATAATTGACCCTGTCAAGGTTACTCGTTCCGCTCTACAGAATGCAGCTTCGGTTGCGGGTATGGTAATCACAACGGAGGGTTTGATAACTTCGCTTCCAGAAAAAGAAGAGAAGGCTGCAATGCCTTCTGGAATGGGTGATTACTAAACACCCCTTAGCACTAAATTTTCTTTTATTCCACCTATCTTTTTAATTTTGTTTGCATGCTTTATATATGGTTCGATAAGTCTAATAAATTCATTTAATGAACTTTTTCTGTTAATGTTAAGTTTCCACGTATCTTTATTGTTTATTACACCCCGTTTATCTATTGATCCAGCCATGCGTGATATTCGGGGAATAGGTGTAAATATTTTATAAGTTTGAATACCTTTCCAAAGCCCATTAATAATTTCTTTTTGCTGAGTTTCAATTTCAAACCTAGAAGTGTCAAATTTCCCCTTGGAAGCCTTGTGTATATAAAAACAACCTTCGGCGTCAGCATATCCGGCAAAAAAAGCCCAGAAAGCTTTATTGTTGCTTAAAATCCATGGGGATATTTTGTCTTCCTTTGGGAGTAAAAAATCAAAACTCCTATTTACTAAACATGCAATTTCAGTTGTACCTCTTTTTGCTTTCCATACATGTGGGGTAGTATAGGGTTTAAAAAGGTTTCTAATTAATCTAGTTTGGGCTGGGATTGTTGTGGAGCATCTAACTAGAATTACACTTACACGTTTCATAACATTTAAATCGCCCAATCTAAATCCAATTAAATACGCTTTCTCAATCGAATTTCCCGAAAAATCACGCTTTTTATATTTGCAAGCACGATTTTTAATTCCTCTGGTAAGTATATTGTAATTATTAAATCTTCTTTCTATACCGCTCTCACTACAGTGAACAATTTTTGCAATTTTATTAAGAGATAGTCTTCTTTTATAGTAAAGATATTCAAAATTTCCTTTACCTAATTTAATTGGTTTGGTAAGGCCAAGGTGCCCCCTAGATTTAATGCGTAGTTTATTAAATTTATGAACTATTGCGGAATGGGTACATTTCAGTTTGTCCGCGATTTCAAACATCGACATTTTATCTTTCCAATACCATTTTTGAAGCTGTTTTTTAGAAACGGGGACTCTCGTACAAGCTTCCGACAAAGATCGTATTGGAATTTTGTATTCTCTTAAACTTCTGTGTATAGGCCCTGTTGAGCAACCGAAGCTTTTTGATATTTGGAAGATAGATAATTTCTTGTTTATATATAAACGTCTCAATTCTCTTTCAGGAAAACTAATTTTATTCCAGGCAGGCATAATTAATTATTGACCAAATAAAATCCGAAGTCAAGGATTTTGAATATAATAAGTTTATCGTCTTGATTGCCTTGAAATATCACTATATTTATACACTTGTTTCTATATAATAACGGCTATGTGGTTAAAGGCAGAACAATTTCTCCTTAAAGATAAATACATAGCACCTCTTATTAAAAAGTGGGGACATTGCACCATAAAACCAAGGGTTCATAAAGACTACTTTCAAGGTTTATAATAAAAGGCAGGCTTACTCCAAACAATGTTTTATTCTTAAAGGACGATGAGTTAAGAAGCTGCGGCATGGCCTGGAGTAAAGTTAGGGCAATTAAAGATTTATCTCAAAGAGTCAAGGAGAGGAAGCTTCATATTAGAAAACTAGGAAAGTTACCGGATGAGGAAGTAAGGAAAGAACTCATAGCAGTCAAAGGCATAGGACCTTGGACCGCCGATATGTTTCTCATGTTTTCTTTGGGCCGGCCCGATATTTTTCCAACGGAAGATTTGGGTATAAAGAAGGGGTTTGAAAAAGTAACCAATAAAAAGTGGAACAAAATAAAATCACCCAAGTTTGCCGAAAAGAATTGGAAGCCTTGGAGAAGTGTGGCCAGTTGGTATCTGTGGCGCAGCTTAGAGTCTGGATGAGGCTAATGTAGGAAGAACCGCAAAAGGATTAAATGGAATTCCGTTTTTTCTGACTTCGATGTGAAGATGGGGGCCGGTGGAACGTCCGGTTGTTCCAACATTTCCGATGGTATCAAGAACAGTCACTTTATCTCCCTTGTTAGCCTCAATCTTTGAAAGATGGGCATAAAGAGATTTAATACCGTTCCCGTGATCAACGACAATGGCATTACCGTAACCAATTTTTGATCTAGAGACATCCTCAACGACACCATCCTTAATGGGTTTAATTTCAGTTCCTTTCGGGGCCGCAATATCAAGCGCAGGATGAAAAATAGAGTAGCCTTGGCTTACATAACCAATTTGTATGGGATATTGAATTATTGTTTCGGGCTGGATTTGTTCGGTCTGAACAGGCACAAATGAGCCCAGGAAAAACATGAGGGCGAGATTTGTCCTGAAAAACCGCGAAATTTTGTTTCCGTTTCTCATATTAGGCAGGACTCACAAAACAACTAAAAATCCCACCATATTGGTGGGAGAGAGGCTATCTTACACTAACAAAACCCAGAAAGTCAAGTTTGGGGGCTGGGAGGCCGGAGAGGGAATCGGACCCTCGTAAAGGTGTTTTGTCTAGCGGAGCTAGATCCTGCTCTGCAGGACAGACCGATCAGGAGGCCACGACCAGAATCGAACTGGTGCATAGCTGTTTTGCAGACAGCCGTGTTTCCTCTTCACCACGTGGCCGGACTCTGATATTATATCAAACTTCCCCTTAACCTGGATAAAAGTTCATTTTTAGCTGCGTGCATTTTTAATTGTTTTTCTCTTTTAGTAGCATCCAATTTTCCCCTGTAGGCTTCATAATATATTAAAGTCCATGGACAGTACGCCTTAGTAGATTTCACTTTTCCAGAGTTATGGAGTTTAAATCTAGCTTTTAGATCGTTGGTATATCCGACATAGATATTTTTCTTTATAGCGCTTTGAAGAATATAGACATAATACATATTGAAGGTTTTGTCTGGCAGAGCCAGATCTCGCTCTGCGAGACAGACCGCTCGATAAAACCGCTCTCGAACCTGGCCGCAAGCGTATTTTAACATAATTTATGATAGAATTTCTTCACTATGAATAAAGTTTTGAAAATTTGTTTGATTATTCTTTCTGTTTTAGTAGTTTCTTTTGCTGTGTTTTTTATCTCAACAAAAGTGAAACCCAAGATGGCGGGAATTTTAATTGAAACAATTCCAACATCCACAGTGCTTATTAATAGTGTGCAGGTTGGTAAAACACCATATACGGGGACTTTTGATTCGGGAGAGATAGATTTAAAACTTGTTCCCGATACTTCAGATAAACCATTAATCTTGTTCCCGATACTTCAGATAAACCATTAATCGTATTTGAAACAAGACTTCTTTTAAGCCCAGGAATACAGACTGTTGTTAAAAGGGAATTTGGCGAAACCCTTGATCTTTCAAGCGGAGAGATTATTTCTTTTGAAAAAACTGGGGATGGGGGTCCATCTTTAGCTGTTGTTGCCGATCCTGATTCTGCTCAAGTTTTTATTGATGGCAAATCATATGGTTTTACTCCAACTAAAACGTCTCAGATTACAGCCTCGGCTCATCAGGTGGTTGTTGGTTTAGATGGGTATTTAGAAAGAACTGTAAATGTAAAAGCCATTTCCGGATATAAATTAACCTTGATTGTTAAGCTTGTCAAAGACGTAAATAAGAAATTAACCTTGATTGTTAAGCTTGTCAAAGACGTAAATAAGTTAGAACCAACACCTGTTTCTTCGGCAACACCGATGCCTCAGATTAAAGTTGAGATTCTTTCAACCCCGAATGGCTTCTTGAGAGTTAGGGAAGAGCCGGATATTAATTCAAAAGAACTTGTGAAAGTTAAAACGGGAGAGAGGTTTTTATTGATTGACGATTTGCAAAAAGATTGGTTTAAAATCGAGTATGTTGCGAGCCAGAGCGGCTGGATCTCCAGTCAGTACGCCAAGAAACTAAACTGATACGCCTCCATAGAAGATCCAGACGATAAGGGTGGTCCAGATGACAACGGCGGCAATCAGTGCCTTATCGGTTAAAAGCAGTTTTTC